>LAHR01002489.1_pt1 | contig 22833 bp, 22 predicted proteins | sample 329641 | NCBI WGS metagenome assembly LAHR01 (sample SAMN03275701, study PRJNA271635) | activated sludge metagenome | isolation source: Sample C-3 Sludge from acetogenic chamber (third chamber) of Anaerobic...
CCGAGCGTGATGGCTCCGTGGTTAAGATCGTTAAGGAGTTTTAGGAGAGAGGTTGGACAAAAAAAAAGCGCAAACAGGGGGTTAACCTGTTTGCGCTTTTCAAGATTATTGATCCGTGGTCGGATCAATAATCTTGATTTGGAGCGTGGTCCTACGCCCTTTGCGGGCGTAGGATAGCAGCTCTTCGATATCCGAGGCGGCCTGGGCCAAGGCCGCCTCGGATACGAGGACATCTAAGCCGCGGTGATGCCCCGCGGCTATCTTGAGTCCTTGCCCCCGGTGCAACCGGGTGTCACGGATCTGGGCCCGCTGCGGGGCCCAGTAATCTTCCGAACACGTATAAACGTGTTCAGCCCCTTCGGTGCTCGCCAACTGGGCGCCGTAATATAACGCCGCCCAATTGCTCTTGACGAATTCGTCAAGAGCAATCCACTGTTTATACAGCGGATCTGTTTCCCATTTCATTTTTTTTTTCCTTTATTTTAATTGGCCTAATTGCCGTTAATCAGTTTTCGCAAAAAAAAGCGCACTAGTTTAATCACTAGTGCGCTGTCTGGTTACGCTGTCCCTTCTCTTATCATTTTTTGCGCTGCAATAAACCGCAGCGCGGAGTCGCGATCCTTTTTTAGGTCGTATACGGTTTCATCGTGAATCCTAACGTAAACGAAAGTGAAGTCCGCTCCATCTGGGAGCACAGTGCTCCCTTCGGGCAGTCGTGGCCCGTTGTATTGGGCCACGAGGATCGTCTCCCCGTACTTTAATTTTAGGGTCTCTCGTCGAAACGGGACCCCTAGTAATTGGGCAGTGGTTTCATGCCCAATGTAGCTTTCGATCGGGTCGATATCTTCCCCGATCTCCATAAGCTCGAATTCTTCATCGAGCTTGTTTTGGAGCCAGGCAATGCCTTGCCCGGCTTGAACTACGTCTATCCCCGCGTGATACGCGGGGAGCATATTAAGCGAAAAACTGTTTACTAATTTCATTGTTTTTTTTTCCTTCTTTAGTTAATAAAACACAAAGATTAAGCAGGTACTAACCTTTATCGCTTTCCCTGCCCGCTCAATATCGCTGAGACGCTCAGACTCGTACGCGATAGATCTCACTAACTCTCGTGTAGTTAACGCTGGCAATCTGTCATAACCCGCCAGTGGGCTTGCTTGTCTTTTTTTCCGAGCAAAATAGTCGGTACTAATAGCGTTAACTAATTCCCTCAATCTTACTCGCAAAACGCAAGCTAATATCTCTCAGAGTAACTTAGGACTTCCGTGCTCCGATCGCTGAGTGCAATGTTTTTACCCCCTGAGAGATTATCAACATCCATGTTGGTATTTACACGTATAACTTAAGCGATTCGGTTTGTCAACAAGTTTTTTTTATTTTTTTTTATTTTTTTTAACGCAAGAAAATTAGATAGTTGGCGAATTGTTGGAGTTATGCTATATAATTAGAGGTATGACACTAGGGGCCCAAAACGAAGAATATCGGCAAAAGAGATTTACACGGCGGAAGCTAACGAGACAACAAGAAGGTCAAATTGTTGAGCTTCTTGCAAAAGACGTGCCATATGAGGTAATCCAACAGCAATTCCCTATTAATTCATCATATTTAACAGACTTAAACCAAACTATCGTTCAGCCCATACTTACAGGATATGGTAAAAGTATGGAGTGGCGTAAAAAAAAACGTGAATATATTGACGTAACGTTAGGTAAGACTCTTAAGTTAATTAACGACAAATTTGATCAGACGGACTTGTCGAATCTTGAACTTCGCGATCTATCGTACGCATTCAAGGTCCTGTTCGAGGCAGGGCGGCTGGAAGCTGGATTGTCGACTCGCAATGTAGCGCAACAGGTCGATCAACACGTCACGTTTACCGCGTCTAAGCTCACACAAGATTGATATGCATAATTCGTGCCAACATCAAAAATGACCGATAACCTTACCTATCAGTCATTTTTTTCCGGCCAAAACATAGCTCCCTTTCTTCCCTTTTCCCACTCTCCGTTGTCCGTTTGTCCGCCGGTTCAGTGGCCCGCTGGTCCAATTGGGTAGGAGCAGACAGATACCCGGGCCCCTGGTCGGTTCGCATCTATGGCCAGAGGTAGGGGGGGGTGCCCGCCCCATGCCTTTCTGCGAGCGCGCGCCTGTCTTAGATTTAACCCCCGTATCAGTACGCCGCATGGGATCATGGAGCCCTTCCCACTTAAATTCCCGCACCGTAAACAATAGAACCGTAGGCGGCTAAGACCCTGAACTAGTGTCAAGTAGTATCGACTCTTGGCCATGAGCGATACGTCTTAGCCGCCGAAACCTGGGATTATCTAGCCCTTAGTCCAGTGACTTTGGGTTGGCCTAGTTTTGATTCGTGGTTTTGTCTTCATGGATTAACCTTTTTGATGTGACCGTAGTTGTTACGGTGTGGGTTTAGGAGATTGTATCATTTCTCTTATGGGAAGAATGACTAAGCCTATTTACAAGCGTCCTGGCCGGTACACGAAGCCGAGTAATAGCAAAGCGAAGATTAGGGAGGAGAAGTTAGCGGCGGCTGAAGCTGAGGAGGAAGCTTTAGCTGAGAAGGAGCGAAGGAGTAAGGTTTGTGCGGCGGCTGAGGATGGGAAGGTTAAGGTTGGGGATGGTCCGTGTATTGGGACGGATATTGAGAAGGAGAGGGGTGTTGAGATTAACGAGGAGTTTGCGAGGCGGCAGAGTAATCCGATTGTATTGAATGATGTGGAGTTGGTGCCGATTCCTGGGGTTCGTTATCCGAGTAATTACTGGGAAGCGATTCGGTTGATTCAGAGTAAGGAGGTTGAGCAGCATGTTGTGTTGAGGGAGTTGTGCAAGGAGGATTTATGGTTTTTGTTATTTTTTATTTTAAAGATTCCCGTGATGAATTCGGTGTTTGGGGTGAATGTTTGCAAGGAGATTCGGGAGGGGCCGAAGACTGACACGGTGGATATTTGGGCCAGGGAGCATTTGAAGAGCACGTGTTTTACGATAGGCGAGAATATTCAGGATATACTGAAGGACAAGGAAGCGACGACTTGTATTTTTAGTTATGCGAAGCGGCCAGCGGAGGCGTTTTTAGGGAGTATTAAGAGTGTTTTTGAGCAGAATATTATTTTGAAGTTGTTATTTTCTGATGTGTTGTATTTGGATCCGGCGAAAGAATCGCCGTGTTGGAAGGCGGATGCGATTGTTTGCAAGCGGGAGAGTTATGTAAAGGAGGCGACGGTTGAGGCGTGGGGGTTGATTGAGGGGATGCCTGTAGGGAGGCATTTTTCGAAGTTGATATATGACGATGTTGTGACGGCGGATTTAGTGGATTCGCCGGACATTATTCAGAAGGTCAAGAATCGCTTTGACATGAGTTTAAATGTTGGGAGTGATGGTTGTCGTGTAAGGATTATTGGGACGTTTTACGCACATGATGATCCGTTGGTTTACATTACCAATTTGAAAGATGAGGATGGGGTTCCGATATATCACACCCGGATTAAGCCAGCGACGGACAATGGGTTAGCTAATGGCAAGCCTGTTTTTTTGTCGGAGTCTCGGTTTAGGAAGTTAAAGGCGGGGAATCTTTATCAGTTTAATTGTCAACAGTTATGCAATCCGACGCCAGTTGGGGAGCAGAAGTTAGATTCGAATTTATTGATTCGAGTGCCAGCCGATAAAGTACCAAAAAATTTATTTAAGTTTATGCTCATTGACCAAGCTGGTGATGGGCGCAAAGACGGTCGGCCTGGGGACTGGTGGGCTATTTGTGTGTTTGGGGTGGTGCCTAATCGTGACGAGCAGGGGGCGAGTGATGTTTACTGGTTAGATGCTGGAGGTGGGCCGGTTGGTGAGGTTAAGGCGAAGGAGGAGGTTGTAAAGATTTACACCAGGAACGGTCGGATTGTGTGTTTAGGGGTGGAGAAGGTTGGGTTAGCGACGACTGAAGTTCACATTGCTAATGCGTTACGTGCGCGGGGAAGAGTTGTTAGTATTGAGAGTGGGACGCTAAAAGTTTTGAATCCGATGGGGATGAGCAAGGTTCGCCGGATTGAGAGCCAGTTAGGATGGCCGTTACATAATGGCAAGATGAGGATTTCCAGTAACGTGCCTGAGTTGTTTGTGCAGCGGTTGATTGAGGAGATGAATAAGTTTCCGTACTGGCACGACGATATTTTGGATGCTTGGAGCTATTTATATTTTTTAATTAAGGATTATCGCTTTGGGCCGGTGGTTCAAGAGGAAGAGCACAAGCCTGATTTATGGGAACAGATTAGACAGAGGTCTAATCGCCTATCTACTGACAATTGGATGACAGTATAGATGCCGCAATTTCGGAAAACCACGAAGAAGAACGGGCGCAGTGGGCATTATCACATAGTGTTATTGCCGGATCCGCAGCAAGATCCGATGACGGGGCAGGTGTTTGGGGAGGCTAGTACAAGTTTAGTTGAGAAGCATCGGCATGATGTGGTGTGGGGCCAGGCCGATCCTGGGGAGCCAGCCACGGAAGCTTATGTTGATGAGTTTGGGATAGTGCAAGCGGGGAGCGCTGGGCGCGAGCCGCGCGAAGCTGGTTGGGTGGTATTGCCAGCGAATGACGGACATACTCATGAGTTAGAGGAGTATGTGCCGGTTGAGAAAAAGAAGAAGGAGCAAGAGGAAGACATAGTAAGTGAGGTGTTGGCGCTTACGCAGAGTTGGAAGCAGTTAGACAGTGAGAATATTGAGAACGCGGAAAAGGCGGACGATTTTTACTGGGGCGAGCAATGGGATGATGCGGACAGGCAGAAGTTAGAGGGGTTAAAGCGGGCGTGTTTAACGCTTAATAGAATCGTTAAGCATATCGACGAGATTACTGGGCATCAACGGCGTCAGCAAACAGACATTCACTACTTGCCGCAAGAAGGTGGAGATCAAAAGGTTTGCGACTTGCTTAACATTTTCACGAAGTGGTTACTAGATAGAAGTAAGTGGGGGCGGGAGAAGGCGAAGGCTTTTGAGGACACAGTTATTGTAGGACGGGGGGCCTATAATTTATATGTGGACTTTTCTAAAGACATTCGCGGAGAGGTTAAAGTTGAGAAGTTTCCGTATCAGGATGTTATTTACGGGCCGCACGAGAAAGAAGACCTTAGTGACTGCGAGGGACTTACTAAACATAAGTTCTACTCAAAAGCAAAGATTAAGCAATTGTGGCCGGAAAAAGCGGATGAGATTGAAACGAGCTTTCAAGCCTATGAGGAGGCAGCAGGTGGGAAGAGTGTCGATCCGGGACCAGGGAAGTATTATAGCATTGGGATTAATACTTACCCTGTTAGTATTGGGAATCTTCCTCTCATTGATTTAGCGAAGAAGGATATTCGGGTTTTAGAATGTTGGCGCAAGGTTTACTCTAGGGTTTCTGTTTTTGCGGTTCCGCAATACGACCTTTATTACAACGCGGAAGGTTGGGCCAAGAAAGATATTGATCAGGTAAAGACACTTGAGGGGGTGTCTGTTTTTGAGCGGCTTGATGTGAAGCTTCGGATTACGACAGTTGCCGGAGGTGTTCTTTTAAACGACGACGATCCGGCGGACCTACCGGTTGATGATTTTTATATTATTCCCATTTACGCGAAAAAGCGCGGCGACAAGTGGAAAGGAAAAGTCCTTGATGCGGTAGACGCGCAGCGAGAAGTGAACAAGTGGCATAGTTTGATGATCGATATTGCAAACAAGATGGCCGCTTATGGTTGGTTCTACGACGCCACAACATTTCCTGATGATAGAGAAAAGCATCAGTTCTTGAAGAACAGCTCTAGTCCTGGGTTCGGTATTCAAGTTACCGATCTAAGTAGGTTACCGCAGAAGGTTGAGGGGGTGAAGTTCCCTAGCGAGCTTGTCCAGATAATGCAGATGGATGATGCGGCGATTGCTGAGTTGTTAAATGTTTCCGTTCAACCAAATGGGGCCAATGAGTCTGGCGCTCATTTTATGCAGCAACAACGGATGAAGCTTATCGGGAATGAGTTTTTATTTGATAACTTACGAGAGGCTGACAGGAAGCTAGGGGAGCTACTCGTCCCAACTATTCAGCGATACTATGGGCCGGAAAGGATTGCGCGGGTGGTGATGAACCAGGCGCGACAAGATCAAGCAATGATGGTCGGGGGGCAACCGATCGAGGATTTTACGGAGCAGGATATAATAAACCTGCTATCGACCGCAGATTTAAGCCAATACGACGTAATTGTATCGGAAAGCAGTTACAGTCCATCGGCAAGACTTAGTATCTTTATAATGTTGAAAGAGATGGTTCAGGGCGGAGTTCCGATTCCGCCGAAGGTGTTACTGTCATTTGTAGACATGCCGGAGAACCAGCGTAACCAGATTTTTGCTGAACTCGACATGCAGGCCGAACAAACCGCTAACCAAGAGGAAGCGGTCCGGCGCGGCGAGATTCACAAGACGTTGATAGCGCGGGGCATTATGCCACCGGCTGTCCAGGCGGAGCTTGAGCAAGAAGCGGCGCAAACCGCGCAAGCTCAAACAACTCCGCAAAATAATAACCAGCCGAATATCGGGCCGCAAGTGCTCGCCGGAGGATAATGGAAGAACAAACACAAGAGGTAGTAGAAGGAACAACTGAGGTAGAATCTGAGCCAAGGGTAGAAGATTTAACGGATGAAGAGTTAGAGCTTTTATCTAAGGACGAACCAGAAGAGCCTGAGACCCCTGAAGCTGCCAGCGAGGACGAGGGAACACCGGAGCCTAACCTGACGCCTGAAGAGGAGCCAGAAAAGAAGCAGGAGCCGCCTAAGCAACCTTCGCAAGAAGAATATGAGAAGCTCCTTAAGCAATTGGAACACGCCAAGATGCTTAGGGGCCGTCACTCACAAGAACTAGGAGAGTTGCGAAAACAGCTTAGGGAGGCAAACGCTAGATTACAAACGAATCTAAAAGACGTTTACGACGAAGATCCGGTTGAAGGGACAAATCGGCTACTTAAGATACAAGAGAACGAGCGGCGGATACAGGAGATAGACGAGCAAGATTCCGATGCTGAAAGGGTTCTTCGGAACCAACAAGTGTTTTTTAACTTTGTTCGGCCAGAAGAAACCAACGTTGAGGAGATGGCGGAGACGCTTGAGCGAGTCGGCATTCCACAGCCGTTCATCCAGCAATTTAAGGCAGATCCCTTTCGAGCGGCTAATCCAGAGTCTTTAGTTTTTATTGCGAAGCTAGCGCAAGCTGAGAAGCTTATTATCAAGGCGGCTAATCACATCAAGCAGCAGCAAGGTGAGATTGAAAGCTTACGTAAGAAACCTGAGCAGGTGTTAACCAAAGTCCAGCAAGCGATGAAGCAAAGGCCCCAAATTACGGGCAGCGCTGGGAGTAGTTCAGCCAAAGAAGCAATTCGTAACTTAAATCCAGTTCTAATGAGTGACGCAGAATTAGAGGAGTCTTTGCGTAACTTATTGGAATAACAAATGGCACAAACACAATATGCTACTGGAAACGCACTAACAGTAAAATTATGGAGTGAAAAACTTTTTCGAGATCAGGTTAAGGATTCTTTCTTTGCCCCTTTTATGGGACAGGGGGGAGCAGGAATCGTTGACGTTAAAACCGAGCTTGAGAAAGGGAAAGGAGATAAAATAACCGTCCCGCTTCGCATGAGATTGCAGAGTCCCGGAGTTAACTCTGGCACACAGTTAAGAGGAAATGAAGAGGCGCTTGTAACTTATGACAATTCGGTAACTCTTGAAGAGTATGCGCATGCAGTACTTACAAGAGGTCCACTTGATGAGCAGCGAGTAAAGTTCAGTATTCCTGAAGAGTCTAGGATGGCGCTTAAGGATTGGGGAACTGAAAAGATTGACCAACTTTGTTTCGATGCTCTTTTCACAACCGGGTCAGATTGGTTCTATCGTGACGGTGGCTCATCTGGTGTATTTGCTAGAACAACAACTGAATCAACAGCAAAAGCAGCGGCTAGCGCTTCTTACCTGATTAACCCTTCGTTTATCCAGGGGATTCGGGCTTGGGCTAAGACAGGTGGAAGCAATCGTTACCGGATTCCGCTTCGTCCAGTAAAGGTAAAAGGGAAAGATTACTTTGTTCTTTTAGTTCATCCGAACGCTCTTTATGCGTTAAAGCAGGATACCACTTTCTGGTTCCCGGCAGCGAAGGATGCTCTTGAGAGAGGCAAAGATAATCCTATCTTTACCGGCGCAACTGCTATCTGGGACGGGGTTGTTATCTACGAACATGAAAACGTTCCTACCTACACTAATGGTGGTGGCGCATCTGTTCCTTGCTCGAAGTTTGCACTTCTTGGAGCGCAAGCACTTCTCTGGGCGTGGGGCCGTCGTCCTATCATGGTTGAGGAAGAGATCGATTACAAGCGACAGAAAGGTTACTCATGGCAGATGATTGCTGGGGTTTCTAAGTCTGTATTTAACAGCTTAGATTTCGGATCTTTGGTTGGATACGTTGCTCACACAAACGTAGCTACAATCTAGTTGTATATGGGGTGGAGACACCCCTTTTATTAGTTTTATTAAGGAGAGAAAAGTAAGATGACGACTTGGTATTCAACAAAGATGTACGACACTCAAGCCACTACTGGCAAACCTGTTCCGGCAAAAACAGAATTAGGGGTTAATGCGGTTCATGCAACATTTACCGTTAGTTCTAATCTCGCCACAGGTGACATAATTCAGATGTTCCGCATCCCGGCTGGGGCAACGATTATTCATCTTGTGGCGAATGCTAGTGCCAGCGTAGGAACCACCGGGCAGTTGGAGGTAGGAGATTCCGGGGATGATAATCGATATATTGCGGGCGCTACAGGATGGGCGGCGTCTGGGGCGGCGGCGCTTGCATATCGAGGCGCGGGTAATCCAACGACCGCATTTGCTAAGACATATACAGCAGATGATTATATAGCGATTAAAGCGTTATCGATTGCAACACCGGCAACGGGAGCTGTCTTAACATTAGATGTAATCTTTACGATGAATCCGTAATTATTGGAGGGAGGGGGGTGACTCCCCTTCCCTGTTTTTATGGCGACAACCGACTACGATTTCGACACCACCAGAAACGAGATAATCCAGCGAGCTTTTCGCATGGTGGGAGCATTAGCCGACGGGGAGAGTCTTTCGGCGGAGATGCTTGCTAATGGGGTTATTGCGTTAAATGACATGGTGGATGCTTGGCAAGGAGACAGAATTTTTCTTTGGACCTTGCAAGAGTTAAGCGTCACGTTAGTCGTAGGAACAGCAACGTATGCTATATCGGATGATCCGTTAGTTATAGGGGTTGATGCAGCAAACTTGGTTGATTCTTCAGGAAATGAATCTCCGCTTAAGTTAATATCTAAGAGGGAATATCACGACATCTTAGACAAGGATATGAGCGGGGAGCCTTGTTCGATTACGATTAACCATAACCCAACTTTATCATTTACCACTTGGCCGGTTTTAGGTAGTGGGAGTTACACGATAAACGTCTTAGCAGTAACCAAGATGACGGATTGGGACACAGCGGCGGGGGTTGGAGATTTACCGAGAAAGTGGAAAGAGGCTTTAGTTTACAACTTAGCTAATAGGCTAGTTGATGAGTATCCGTTAGAGCTTTCACGCATAAGACGTATTGAGCAAATGGCCGAAAGATCTTATGCGATAGCGCGAAAAAGCGATAGAGATATTGGCGATGTTTTTGTTAGCGGGGCATTTGAATGAGCAGAGCAACTCAAGTTGAGCTATTAATGGCTGGCCTTACTGATACTAGCGGTGAACCGTTAGATGGTGGGCTTGTTTACTCCTATGAGGGTGGAACCAATACCGCCAAGACTCTTTATACCGAGCAAGATAAGAGCGCGGTCGCTACTAACCCCGTTGTACTTGATGCGAACGGAAGAGCATTAGTTTTTGGCGACGGTGGATATAAGTTAGTCGTTAAGACTTCAGCGGGAGGTCTTCTTTATACTTACGACAATCTAGTACTAGGGACTCAAGACTTAACAAATATCTGGTGCGGGACAAGCACGGGAAGCGCGAATGCTTATGTGTTATCGCCAAGCCCTAGTGTTAGTGAGTATGTATCTGGGCAGCAATATTCTTTTATTGCGAGCTTTGAGAACACCGGCGCGGCTACCGCAAATATTTCAGCGCTTGGAGCAATAACAATCGAAGATGGAGCGGGGAATGATCTTAGTGCCGCGGATTTTGTAGTTGGCGGCGTTTATTCATTATTTTACGATCCGAACGGAGGCTCTCCTAGGTTTGTTTGGGCGGAAGGCGTTAATTCTCCGACATATACCAATGTGACGATTAATTCGCTTACGGCTAGCAAAGCAGTTATGAGCGATGCTTCTAAGGTTTTAGTCTCGACAGACTCGTTACCTTGCGAAGATCTTTACTTTGCTACTGAGATGACCATCGGACCAAACGCGGCGGGAGCGTCAAATAATCTAATATTCAGATCGAGCGATGTTGGATCATGGGTGCTTGATGGAAGTAGTATTTTAAGACCTACAGTTGACGCAACTTACGATTTAGGGGCAGCGACTTTTGCTATTAAAACTATTTACGCAAACACAATTAATGCATTGACTGGGGCACACTATGCTGATTTTAGGCAGAAACAAGATCCGGCTCCAATTGAAGCCATTGCGGGAGGACCAGGGGGCGGATGGGATTTACAAGAATTATGGGATGGAGTGGCTACCGATTCATTTACTCAGCGGACATTGTATCTTTTAATCGCGCAACTGCAAAAGGCTGGTATTGTAACAATTGGAACAAGTGGAACCGATGTAATGTTTAGGAATTGGTGACAAAAAATGACCAAAGAAACTTTACTCTTTTTAATGGATGTGTTGTCGAAGGTTAAGTTTGATATCCCCATAACTTCGCCTGATTTTTCCGAGAAAGCCCCTAAATTTATTCAATTAGTTAAAGAGGTTGATGAGGAGTTAACCAAGAAGAATGCCGACGGTTAAGGTTCCTTTATTTACACCAGTTTACCGGAACGTCGATGGCATAGAGCTAACGGATCAAACATCTTTATTAGTTGATGGATATACCGACGAGTTGGGTTATTCGAGGAAGCGTCCCGGTCTTTCTATCTTTACGCAATTAGGAGAGGTTGGAACACATCCCGTAAATGGTCTTTTCTGGTGGCCGCAAAAGAATTGTGTCCTTGCAATTTGTAACGGTAAGACTTTTAAAATTACCTACACTTATGGGTCTGTTTCAGTAAGCAATTTAACTTCGGCTACTCTAGCAACAAACGCAGCGGTAAGTTGCGCGTTTGGATGGAATGCTGCCTTTGCTTCCTATGCTTTTTTAGCAAATGGAGGAAATATTATTTACACAGATGGATCAGCATCAACTGCTGCTTTAACAACATCTGGTGTTCCAACATCGGTTAGTCATTTAGCTTTTATCGATGGTTATTTACTGGCTAACAATTTAAGCACAGCGACTACAGCGCTTCGCAATCAGATAATGTATTCGCCGGTCAATGATACGTTAGCCGCTGGTGGGTGGAGCAGTTATTTTTCGGCGGCGGGAAACTCTGATTATATCTTAGCAGTAGCCGTTCTTAATCGAGAGATTTACTTAATCGGGCAATCAACGACTGAAATTTGGGAAAACGACGGAGTAACTCCGTTTAGTCGTGGAGCCGGAGGATTTATTGAGAGTGGATGTTCAGCGGCATACTCTCCCGTCATAGTCGATAGTTCTATTTATTGGTTAAGCGATAAGAGACATTTCGTTAAATGGACCAATGGTAGGATGCAAAAAATATCTTCTCCTTACGATAAGGAGATTTCTGGTTTTTCTTCTGTCTCAGATGCGACAGGAAATTCAGTTGAGATTGACGGTGTTCAGTTAATCATTTGGTCCTTCCCTACAGAAAATAGGACCTTGGTCTATAGCTTACCAATTAATGATAGTGGGCCTGGGTCTTGGAGTGAGTGGAAGCATTGGGACTCGACAAACCTTGAGTACAATAGATTCTTAGGGAATTGCCATTGTTGGGTTCCAGATTGGGGGCTTCACCTTGTTGGAGACAAGGAGACTTCGACTATTTACTCGATGTCACCTGGATATTTCAATGACAATGGAGACGAGATTAGATTTTATCGACAAAGTGGCCACGTAGATTATGGGACTAGCCGCGAAAAAATCTCTAACCAATTAAGATTACGAGCAAGAAGAGGTGACGGTATATCATCGGGGATTCCTAAGCTTTTGATCCGATGGTTAGATGACAACAAGCGACAGTCCAACGAACATGAATTATCCCTTGGGGATTCAGGGGAAAGGGAAATTGTTCTTAGGATGTTTCGGACAGGTCGTTATCGAACCAGACAATACGAATTTAGCGCGACAGATAATGTTCCGATTATCTTTGGCGACGCGGAAGAAGACGTTACGGTGATATAATGTTTGTAAATCCGCCAAGGAATGTTAGCACGTTTGGCTTTAGAAAATGGGTAGAGAAAGTTTCTAAATACCTAACTTATTTTCATCCTACGGGGGCGCTTCTCCCGCAGTCGATGGCTGATAGTGCAGCTCCCAATAGTTCGGTTTATTACAGCACGACTGCGGGGAAGCTTGTTTATAAAGATTCGAGTGGGATAGTTAACAATTTATATTAGAGGGATCATGGATTGGCTTAAATTAATATCTGATGCGATTGGGGACATTGGTTCCTTTATTTCCGCCGGCTCCGCAGATAGCAACCAGCAAAACGTAAACAATGCGCTCATGGGGGCGGCGGCTTCAGGGGCGTTTGACGCAACGTCTAATTCTTCCAGTCATCAAGTTGGGTCATCTTATGATCCGGGAAAAATTAAACAAGGATTAGGGGAGAGCATGAAGTATCTAACTCAAGCTCAAAAACTATATCAACCATTTGCTCAATTTGCGGTGAATGCGCTTCCACAACAAAAGCAAGCATATGATCAGCAGATGTCACTACTTGATACGTTGGCTAAGTTTGTTTCGAAGCCAGATTATTTAAATAGCACGCAGCAAAGCGGGCCTTCTTGGCAAGTTAATGTTCCTTTTCCGAAAAGGTAGGGATGAACTTAGACCGGTTACAACAATCTGGCATGACTCTAGAGCAAGTCATGCAGCTAATGAGAGAAGGGTTAAATGGATCTAATGGTCCGAGTGGCCCTCGTGGGCCTAGCTCTAGTGCTGTATTTAATAATCTCGCTAATCTTGGGATTGGAGGAGGTCTTGCAGGAGCACTTGCGGGAGGTCTGCCAGGAGCAAGCACCTCTGCGACGGCTGCTAACGTTGGAGGAGGAACGGCAGCCGCAGGAGGAGCCGCGTCGTCTGTTCCAATTCTTCCGGCGTTAGCAATAGCAGCAGCTTACGGCACAGGGCGTGGCATTCATGATGCAATAAAGACATGGGGAGAAGGTGGAGGACGACAACAAGATGCTTTAATCGAGGGTGGTAATGCTATCGCTTTCCCTCTTTATGGAGCCAGAAACGCAATTGGTGGGCCAGTAGGGAAATTTTTAAATAGTGATGCGTTTGAAATTCCAATGTCATTAGCTAATCCGCTCACGGCTCCTTTGAAATTAGCTGACATGGCAGGAGTTAATTTTTGGTCCGGTAAAAGCAGAGAACAACGGAACAGGGATAATTACCGAAAGATTCTAAAAGATGCCGGATTGATTGACGAGAATTATCAAATGGATCTTCCTTCAGGGGCGAGCCTTGATTGGGGGAAGGATGGCGGAGCGAAGCTTCCTAACGTTGGAAAGATTGAAGGGAATCCAAATGGTGGGACAGAACGTTTTTACTACCAAACGGATCTTTCTAACCCTGATGTCATGAATAATATCGGAGCGTTAAACGCGCTTGGATACATTGGGGGAAGGGGCGATAAGAGACTTGCAGATAATATTACGGGGCTTGCTAGTAATACTGTAGGGCAAGGCGACGTTAAGCAAAACAGCAGGGAGTTAATAGATAAGTTTGGTGGGCGTAATGTTGTTTATGGTGGAGTCTTAGATGCTTTTAATAAAGGGTATATCTCTGAAGGACAGAGAGATGCGGCATTAGCTGGAATCGATGCTTTATGGGGTATCCCTAACGGAGCGAAACCAGAAGAGATAAGGAAGATAATTGAGGGTAGAAGATAATGGCGGCTAACTACTACGGGCTTGATGTTTCAAAAGTAAAAAACCCTGGAGGAAAATGGTTTTCGCAGTATATAGCGCCTAACACTTCGTCCACACAAAGAAATAATCTTTATAAGACGTTCGGCACTAGATACGGATGGATGACGCCAACAGTTGTCTCAGCGGCGCACAAACCACAAACCACAACTACGGCGACAAATCCTGTAGTAGAGAATCCGGCAGTGCAACAACCACAACCAGTTGAGCAGCCAGTTGATACTTCCGGGTTGTTCCCTGGGGCAGCAGCAGGAGTAAAGGCCGATCCTAATCTTAGTTATAAATCTGTTTCTAGTTTTATCCCACAAGATATAACAGCAGATCCGATTTACAACTGGCAGAAGCAACAAGGGATGAAGTCTCTCGATCAATATATGGCGTCTCGCGGGCTTACGAATTCTAGTTATGAGGGCGATCAGACAAGAAACTTCATTAATCAGCTAGGGGCGGACCAGGCAGCTAGGATGACTGATATTGCAAAGACTGATTCGAGCCAAGGTAATCAGTTCAATCTAGCAAAGTATGGTTCTGATTTAGGAGTCCAGCAAGCAGAAGCTAATCGTTTAGCTCAATTACAGAAAGGAGAGTCAGATAGGCAATACGCCGTAGGAAACGACAATTGGAATCGGTTAATGCAAGTCATGGGACTATTAAGCGCAGCGAGTCCAGTAGCCGCCGGGAATAATGCGCTTAGTGGGCTTTCGAGCATCCTTAGCTCGATGGCTGGACTTACTTCTGATGCTTACGGAAAGATTGGGCTTATTCCTTCTAGTGGTAGCAGTTCGAGTAGTTCTATTACACCGTTTAATCCGTTTGGGTTAATGGACAAGACAGATCCAAATCAGAACTATGTTGAGTCGGGGACTGATTTAATACAGACGCTTATTGACGCTTTTAGGTAATAGCTATGCCGCCATACATAAACTTTAAACAGCGCAGGATGGAGATGGAAAGGATTCAAGCTCAAAACGAGCTTGAGAACTTAAAGGCTCAAGCGATCAGGGAGCAAATGAGCAAAGATCAGGCATTGCGTGAAGCCGTTCAAAATTTGCAATTACTGCCAGAAGACAATGTTGAGCCTGGGGATTTTGCGAAGAAGCTAATCCAAGTTGGGGCACAGTCGGGAGACGTTGAAACAGTTACTAATGCCTATAAATTTCTAATGACATTAGAACAGGCAAAACAAAATGCGCAAATTGAACAACAAAAACAAAACGATTTAAAAGCTTACAGAGATGCGCAATTGCAAATCGGGAAAGAGCGGAATGCAATTTCTAGGACCAAGGGGGACGTAAGCAAACCAGGGAAGTTAGAACCTTATATGAGTCGAGATACAGGGGAACTTATTTATCTCGATCAAAAGAATCCAACTCATCGGGCATTAATTGAATCGGGGATGGTAGCGCCATACTCGGATAATGCACAATTAATGAATCAATTCTTTTCGGAAAAAGAAAACAATTCTTCTAATTCTACGTCTTCTCCTGGGGGGTCGAGGCGCTTTTCTCCGAATGCGCCAGAGGCTCCAAAAGGACCACTAAACATTAATTTAGGGAATGACTATAGGAAAAAGTAGGCGTGGCAAATCCTTTAGATCAATTTTCCTTTTCTATCGACGGAGAGCCAGTAACTCCGGATCAGGTGGATCTTTATAAGGCCGCGAAAGAAGGAGCTATTGTCTTTAGGGATAGTAACAACAATCCGATTCCGCCTGATGAGATTGACTTCGATTCGATGCTTAAAGGTTACCAGCGAGAGAATGCTGGAATATTAACTAAAGCAGCAACGGTCCCATCTTCTATTCTGAGCGGAATGACAAGCGGAGTGCTCCAAGCTGAGAAAGGGATTGCGGGAGCGCAGCAATATTTAGGAGAATTGATCGGGAGCGAGTGGTTATCAAAATCAGGAGAAAACACCCGTAAATTTAAACAATCTGAAATTGACAAAGTAAGGGACAGTTGGGGCGGTTACCATCCTTGGTTAGAAACAGGTGGCGAGATGGCTGGGAATCTTGGCACAGCTTTAGCAGTTTCTGCTTTATCGGGGCCAGCGGCTCCGGCGGTTCTTCCAACAATGTTTGGCACACAATCACTGGGGGATACTTACGGAGGATATAGGGACGCGGGATACTCAGCCGAACAATCAAGGCCAGCAGCAAACGTGTCGGGTATTGTTAGCGCTCTTGCGGCTCCGCTTTATGGCAAATTGCCAGGAGCATTTTCGGGGCCAATTACAAAGACAATCGCAGGAGCAATTGAAGCGATGGGTCTTGGAACCCTACAAGAATTGCCCAATATGGCGATGGAAGAGAAGGTTACAGGGCAAGACATTTACAAAGATTGGGGCGACATTGGGAGCACGGTAGCAGAGCATTTACCAGAGCAAGCTGTAATGGGCGGGCTTATTACCGGGGCTCATGCATTAAGGGGAGTCACTAATAAACGATTCAGAACTAAGGTTGATAAGGAGATGGTCCAACAATTCAAGGAAGAATTGTTAAGCGATGCGGCGGCTCCTGTTGTTCCTAAACCAGTTGAAACTTTTACGACCAAACCACAAAGAGTAATTTACCCCGAACAGCCGTTAACACAAAGAGATATAGCAACAAGACTAGAATCAGCAAGAGAAGGTATCCGTCCCGAAACTCTCCCGTTAGTTGATCCATTTGGAAAGCCGATTAAGCGAGACATTGTTAACGATGCTAGGAAAGCTCTTGCCGAATCTGAAGAGATGTTAAACCAATCGGCTCTTAAAATTACAGACAAGAGAGCAGTTCAAGAAATTCCACAAATTGACCGATTCGATTTCCCTAAAGCTGAAGTTAATCCGCTAGAACTTAGATTAATTAAAGACTTAAGGAAAAAAGAAGCAATAGCAAAAGAAATAGAGCGAAGGGCTTCATTACCAAAAGATGAGAAGGGAGCAATAGAAGTTCCTGGGGTTGGGCCAGGTGCAGAAAAACTAAAGATTGACGCGAAGGAAGCCTGGGATAAGGTTGTTGATTTTATCGTTCCAGAGCGCGGGATAACTAAAGGGGCAAAGTCCGAAGAATGGTTAAGTGGCGCTGGTGGCCTTACTAGCAAAATTAGACTTCCGTTTGGAGATGTTATTTGGGAGGGAGCAAGGACTTTCTTTGCTGATAATGCCAAACTGACAAAGTTATTTCCAACACTAGCTAAACCAGTATACGAACAATTATCTATTCGAGGCGAAAAAACAGCAGAAGTAAAAAATCAAATCGCAGATATTACCCTACCCTATTTCCAACTAAATGCAAAAGAACGCGCTCCCATTGATGCTTTAGCAATATCAGCCAGACTTGCAGCAGAAGAAGGGAAAAGTCCTAATATTTCTCGTGAGTGGATGAAGAAGAAAGGATTTAACGAAGATCAAATTGATGGCTTCTTCTCGCTCAGAAATGGAATGGATAAAGCGCTAAATTTTCTTGAGGAATCTTTACTTGCAGGAAGTGAGAAAATTAAGCCTAGTGAGAATCAAGTAAGAAACAAACAAGTTTACGAGGAAGCGGTAAAGGATTATGTTCAGTCTCTAAGAGATAAATGGTACGTCCCGTTTAGTCGTTCAGGAAAGAAATATGAGATAAGGGCGCTCAATTCAGCGAATGGAAAGCGTTACGCAAATTTCTTCGATTCAGAATTTCAAGCAAAAAAAGAAGTAAGAAGACTAAAGCGCGAAAACTACCAGGATATTCAATTTAAGAAAAAACCTAAGACAGAATTAAACAATGAACTTCCAGGGCTTCCGCCGCCGCTAATGGAGGTAATCCAAAAATCGTTTAATCCTGAAACATTTAATCACGGAGACTTAGTAGGTTTCAGGAAACACTTAGCGCAATTTAACGCAGTGGAAGGATGGAATCCTAACTTAGCGCAATCAGTTGCCGAATACATCGAAGGCTTAGGAAACTTTCGCGGACGTAAAGTCACAGAATATGGGATTGCTAAAGCGTTAGATGCGATCCCTTTAGACACACAGCCAAGACTTCGCAACCGGTTACAAAAAAACGTTGATGCTTACGATAGGCACGTGGGAGAATTTGAGGGATTCGTAAAAAGTTTTGTAAACACGATGAACCTTGCCGGAGTCCCGGTGGCTGGTGGTATCAACTTAACTCAATCTTTAACGACGACTCTTCCTGAATTAACAACTCACATCAAAAATCCGGCGAAGGTTACGGCTATTTGGACTAAAGCAGCCACGAAAGCTCCTGTATTTATTCTTGGGAGCAAAGCAGAAAGGACGAAAGCTTTCAGAAAGAATCCTGGGTTAAGAAAAATAGTAAAGGAAATAGAAGATTTTGTTTTAACCCCAGAAGAGAAAGTACTTCTAGATCGTTTCCGAGAGCAGGGCGGCTATGGGTTAGATAATCAAGTAGACTTAGCGCGGACAGCCAGAGGTAAACGGCCTGGGAGTCTAAGCCCTAAAGATATTGCCATGCTTACTTTTTCTATCCCTGAAGCATTTAATCGTGTTCATGCTCACTTAGTAGGGCAAGAAGTAGCAAAGATAAAAGGGATAAGTGGAGTAGACCGCTTTGCTAAAGACTTTGCAAAAAAGACTCAATTCGATCAATCGAAAGCAAATCTTCTTCCCGCGCAGCAAAACGCATTTGGAAGTATTGCGATGCAGTACAAAAATTATCCCATAAATTATTTTCGTTTTCTTCGGGACCACGTGACGGAAGGACAGTTTCAGGCGGTGGTTGCGTCTTTGGCCGTTCAGACAATGTTAGCTGGAGCGATGGGCCTTCCGTTTGCTGCTCAAGGAAAGTTAATTTTAGAGGGGTTAGGTTACGAGCCGGTTAAGTTCTTAAGAGAACTTTTCGATGATAAGAAAAAAGCAAATGCAGCGATCTATGGACTCCCTACCCTTGCGGGAACAAACGTTTCTGCAAGCGCGGCCTTCCAATTAATTCCAAATATTGATCAAAATCTATTTGCTGTATTTGGGAGGATGGTAGGTGGGCCGCTTGGGGATTACGCATTAAGCAAAGTACCTAAAGGTATTGAAGCTTTACGACGGGATGAACCGATTCAAGCATTAGAACAGTTTGGACCAAGAGCCTTACGCGGTCCGCTAAGAGCTTTCCGAACAGCCAGGCAAGGGGAAATGACGGACATTTTCGGCTCTCCTGTTATTAAGAATCCTGGCACAGCTGATTATTTAAGTTTGATTTCAGGGGCGCAATCGCAGAAAGCCGTAGAAAGTTACGAAAAGAGGCTTTTAAAGAATAATCTTGATGCTGAATCCAGAGACAAGGCGGGGCTATACAATAATCTTTTAGCCAAAGCGATTTACTCAAAAGACAAACAACGTGTCCGGGAACTAGTAAAGGAGATGTTAGCTGAAGGGGTTGAGCCTAACTTCGATGCAGCTATCGAGCAAGTGCTTGGGATGGTATCACCTGATTATAGGTTAGTAACACAAACTTCCAAGAAAAATAGAGGGCAGGTTCTTGAGCGAATACAGCAGCTTAATAAGTAGCGTTGCGGGCAAGTTTGGCCTTTACGACAAGCTAATAGAAGCCGTTGTTTGGCAGGAGTCGAGTTATAACCCCTGGGCGATGAGGTATGAACCTGGGTTCTTTAAGAGATATTTAAAAGACAAACCACTTTCTGATTTTACGCCGAAAGTCTGGGAATGCTCAGAAGACACAGAGAGACGGTTACGGGCGTTTAGCTTTGGTTTGATGCAGGTAATGGGGCAAACGGCAAGGGAAAACGGATTTACGGAGATAAACCTGACTAGACTGTTAGATCCAGTTGTTAATTTAGAGATGGGCTGCAAACTCTTGAAGAAATGGATCACAGACAAAGGCAGTACAGCCGATGGGCTTTTGCGCTACAATGGTGGGGGAAACAAACATTACGCGGATCAAGTCTTAGCTAAAGCGGAGATGCTGCAATGAAATACTTTTTAATTATTTCCTTATTGTTTATAGGGTGCGGCGGAGACGGGGCTGAGATAAACGCCGAAGATGCGCAGGCGATTCAGAGAGAAGAACCTACGGTAAATCCTTACTCTTATTACTGCGAACATAACGGAAGTGTTTACGTTTGCGTAGAGCAGGATTGCGATCTCGCAAGACAGGAAGAGATTATGTCAATGGAGGAGGACACGTCAACTAAACAGAAGTCAATTACCATTGGTGGATCTGTTACCATTATTGCTGAATGCGGGGCTAACGTGAGTTTCAACTTAAGTGAAAGTTTTACGGAGGTAAAAAGTGATGCTTAGTTGGTTAAAATCTAAATTTGTTTTGCAGTTAATAAAACAGCTACTCGATAAGCTTCCGGCTGATGGGAAGAAGACAATTCTTGGTTTGATTATTTTGGTGGCTGGTGTCGCTGCTCCATTTTTTCACGGGCAAATTGTTGGTGATATTTTGGTGGCGCTAATCGAGATCATTAAAGGAATGAATTATGAGGATGTAGCAGGAACAGGGATTGGGGTAATGCTTGTAGGGTTACTACATAAGGCGCTGAAATGGTTCTTTTCAGAAGACCAAAAGAAATAATTATTCCTTTAGTCCCTATTGTTAAATTCATTTGGAGAGTTATTAAAAAGTACATTCGAGGGAATTGAGAGATGAAGAAGATTTTGTTACTTATCGCATTAACACCTAGTCTTGTTTTTGCGCAAACTTCAGGGGTTGGCGTCGAGGGTAACTCAATTCCTTCGCCAGCTTATGGCGTGTATATTTTAGGAAGGGATCCGGGGACAGATACTTTTAACTCAGTAAGAGTGGATTCTTCGGGTAACTTAGTCACGGCGGCTACTGCCACTACGTCTCTTGTTGCCACAGCATCCCCGACAGTAAGCGCGGTAACCACTTACTCGGCTGGCGATTGTGTTGGAGCAAAGCAGACATTAACTGGTGTTACAAACTCAAGCGCAACGCTTGTGAGCGTGTCGGTCGCGGATGAAGGAGCTGAAGCGAACGATCTCGACATCCTCATATTTAAAGCAGATCCTTCTAACTCCACGTTCACGGACAATGCTGCATGCGCCGTAGCGGATGCGGATTTAGCGTCGTTAGTGGGAGTGATATCGGTGCGGGATCACTATGCTTTATCGGACAATGGGTTAAGTGTGGGTTTGACTGATTTACCTCTCAGCGGTGCTACTAGTTTTTACGCGGTCGCGGTAGCCCGAGGCTCGAGTTATGCGTATGACGCGACGGATGCTCTAACGTTTGTATACGGTGTGCGGATTGATTGATGAGGCTAGTATATCTCTTACTCTGTTTAGTTTTCAGTGTTCGTGTAGCGTTAGCTGCTGAGCCTACGAGTTGGTTTGATGCTAGTGCTGATAGGCTATCTGCTCCCGCTGCGCACTACACTTGCGATGATAATGCAGCATCAACAACGGTTGTAGCAGCATTTGGGAGTGATGGAACAGCGTCGGCCAACACTGATACGATGACGGTGGCAGGGAAGCTTGGGACTGCATTAGAGTTTGTTGCTGCCAGTTCTGAGAATGTAACTGTGCCTTCTCTCACAGCCCAGACGCGATGGACAATGTCGCATTGGATCAAGATGGATGCGGCTACGACGGGCACTCGTTGTGTGATGCAGGGATGGGGAAATCCGTTTATAGCGGTACTCTGGGACCCTGGCGCTAGTAAGTACAAACCGTACGTTTGGGGAACCACTGCGGTTTATGCACCCGCTGTAATTATCAGGGATGTTTGGGCGCATTTAGCGGTTAGCTGTAACGTGGGTAATTGTAATTTATATGTAGATGGCGTGCAAGTCGGCACAGGATCAATCAAAGCATACACAACATCCACAACTGGATATTTTGGAGGTATGGCATCTTATTATTGCGATGCTCAGATGGATGATGTGCGATTTTACAACCGTGTGTTATCCCCGCAGGAAGTAAAGGAGTTATACAACGCTGGCAATGGCACAGTAGGCAGTGAGGCAGCTCAGGGCAAGATTTCTACGGATAGCTCAGGCAATGTTTATGGATGGGCGAGTAAAGTTGGGAGCTATGATTTTTACCAATTGACGTCTGGCTATAGACCCGCATTTGCAACGTTCAAAAATAGGCGCTGCCTAGATTTTGATGGCACGGATGACGGGCTAGTGTCTGGAGCAGTAGGCACTGACATTTTAGATGCAACAGATGGCACTGTGTTTATAGTGGCTGAGACGGATTCCAATATTACAGCACAGCATTATCTTTCTAGTGGTTCTGAGTGGTCGATAAGGCAAAACGTTACATCTATCCTGGGGCATTATTCAGATGATGGTGGAGGGGCTGATGAGGCTCCCATCGGCATTGGGTCGAATGTGCCTTACATTATAGAGGCTGATTATGATGGTTCTGCTGTTAGCATAACGACCAACGGGCAGTCGGTTAAGTATGCAGCGTCTAGTGGTTTAGATATTGATGATGTTTTATCGATTGGCAATGCTGGCAGTGCTGATTTGAATGGCCGTATTTGTGAGATACTCACATTTGACGAGCTGTTAGACACAGCGGAGCGGCGAAGGATTAGGGAGTATTTGCGCAAGAAGTGGGGCCTTAAGTATCACACTATCCCTGAACCCATGGTTCATTACAGACTAGACGAGAACGCGGCCAATACCACGATTTATGAT
>LAHR01000837.1_pt1 | contig 21832 bp, 18 predicted proteins | sample 329641 | NCBI WGS metagenome assembly LAHR01 (sample SAMN03275701, study PRJNA271635) | activated sludge metagenome | isolation source: Sample C-3 Sludge from acetogenic chamber (third chamber) of Anaerobic...
ATCGACGAGATCGACAAGATTTCCCGCAAGGGCGACAACCCCTCGATCACCCGCGATGTGTCCGGCGAGGGCGTGCAGCAGGCCCTGCTGAAGCTGATCGAGGGCACCGTGGCGTCGGTGCCGCCGCAGGGCGGGCGCAAGCACCCGCAGCAGGAATTCCTGCAGGTCGACACCACCAACATCCTGTTCATCTGCGGCGGTGCGTTTGCCGGTCTTGAGAAAATCATTCGCGAGCGCTCCGAAAAGGGCGGCATCGGTTTCTCGGCCGAGGTGAAGAGCAAGGATGACAAGCGCAATGTCGGCCTCATTCTCAATGACCTGGAGCCGGAGGACCTGATCCGTTTCGGCCTGATCCCGGAATTCGTCGGTCGCCTGCCGATCATTGCCACCCTGGAAGAACTCGATGAGCGTGCCCTGATCGAGATCCTGACGGTGCCGCGCAATGCACTGGTCAAGCAGTATGCCCGCCTGTTCGAGATGGAAGGGGTCGAAATCGATTTCCGCGAGGATGCCCTGCGGGCCGTGGCGCACAAGGCGCTGGAGCGCAAGACCGGGGCGCGTGGCCTGCGTTCGATCCTGGAAAATGTGCTACTGGACACCATGTACCAGATCCCGTCGGCCAGCAATGTGCAGAAGGTCGTGATCGACGAATCCGTGATCGCAGGGGAATCCGAGCCCATCCTGGTGTATGAGAACAAGGATGGCGGCACCCTGCAGACGGCAGACGAGCGGGGCTGACGGCGGCCCCGATCCCCCCTTGTCCGGGCATCCGGCAAGTGCCCTTGAATGCCCGTGTTTAGTCCCCATCTCCTTCCCCGTAGATGGGTTTCAACCAGGTGATGACCATGCCGACGCCCGACCAGGCTGCCCCCGATTCGATCCAGGAATTCCCGCTGTTGCCCCTGCGCGATGTGGTGGTATACCCGCGCATGGTGGTGCCGCTGTTCGTCGGCCGTGACAAGTCGATCCTCGCGCTGGAAGCGGCCATGGCCGCCGACAAGCAAGTGCTGCTGGTGGCACAGAAAACCGCCTCCGAAGATGACCCCGCACAGGAAGACCTGTTTGCGGTTGGCACCATGGCCAGTGTGCTGCAACTGCTGAAATTGCCGGATGGCACGGTCAAGGTGCTCGTTGAAGGCAACCAGCGCGCTTCCGTGCGCGCCATTCACGCAGGCGATTACCTGACGGCGGAAGTCGTCCTGTGGCCGGAAGACCCGGAAGGGCAGCCGGACGCTTCGGCCGTTACCCGTGCCGCACTCGCCCAGTTCGAGCAGTATGCGCAGCAAACCAAGAAGGTGCCGGCGGAAGTCATGGGTTCGCTGGCCGGCATCGACCTGCCGGGTCGCCTGGCCGACACGATGGCGGCCCACCTGTCGCTGCGCATCGACCAGAAGCAGGCCATCCTCGAGGTGCGTGATCCGCTGGAGCGCATCGAGCACGTGATGGGTTTGTTGCAGGGCGAGCTCGATGTGCACCAGGTCGAACGCCGCATCCGCGGGCGCATCAAGAAACAGATGGAAAAAAGCCAGCGTGAGTACTACCTCAACGAGCAGATGAAAGCCATCCAGCGCGAGCTGGGTGAGGGCGAGGACCAGCCCGGTGAGGCCGAGGAACTCGAGAAGCGCATCAAGGCCGCCGGCATGCCGCGGGATGCCGAGTCCAAGACCCTCTCCGAACTGAACAAGCTGAAAATGATGTCGCCGATGTCGGCGGAAGCTTCCGTGTTGCGCAGCTACCTCGACTGGATGGTCAATGTCCCGTGGAAGAAACGCAGCCGCGTCATGCATGACCTGCGCAAGGCGCAGGAAATCCTCGATGCCGATCACTACGGCCTCGATGAGGTCAAGGAGCGCATCCTCGAATACCTGGCCGTGCACCAGCGCGTACGCAAGCTGAAGGGCCCGGTGCTGTGCCTGGTGGGCCCGCCTGGCGTGGGCAAGACCTCGCTGGGCGAGTCGATTGCCCGTGCCACCAACCGCAAGTTCGTGCGCATGGCACTCGGCGGGGTGCGCGATGAAGCCGAAATCCGCGGGCACCGCCGCACCTACATTGGGTCGCTGCCGGGCAAGGTCATCCAGAAGATGTCAAAAGTCGGCGTGCGCAACCCGCTGTTCCTGCTGGATGAAGTCGACAAGATGGGCATGGATCACCGCGGTGACCCGGCATCGGCCCTGCTGGAAGTGCTTGACCCGGAACAGAACCACACCTTCAACGACCACTACCTGGAAGTCGATTACGACCTTTCCGAGGTGATGTTCGTGTGTACCTCGAACTCGATGAATATCCCGGCGCCGTTGCTGGATCGCATGGAAGTCATCCGTATCCCGGGTTATACCGAGGACGAAAAGGTCAATATTGCGCAACGCTACCTGGTTCCCAAGCAGGTCACCCACAACGGGCTGCGCAGCGACGAGCTGCAGTTTTCCGAAGACAGTGTCCGCCACCTGATTCGCTACTACACGCGTGAATCCGGTGTGCGTGGCCTGGAGCGCGAAATTGCCAAGATCTGCCGCAAGGTGGTGAAGGAAGCGGCGCTGCAAAAACAGCCAGCTGCCACCGTCGTATTGACGCCTGAAACGGTCGAAACCTATTGCGGCGTACGCAAGTTCAGCTATGGCCGTGCGCAGGAGAAAAACCAGGTGGGGCAGGTGACCGGACTGGCCTGGACCCAGGTGGGCGGCGAACTGCTGACCATCGAGGCGACCGCCGTGCCGGGCAAGGGCAAGATCGTCAAGACCGGCTCGCTGGGCGATGTCATGCAGGAATCCATCCAGGCCGCGATGACCGTCGTGCGTAGCCGTGCCCAGGTGCTGGGCATCCCGGGCAATTTCCACGAGAAGTTCGACCTGCACGTGCACGTGCCGGAAGGCGCCACGCCGAAGGACGGCCCCAGCGCAGGCATCGCCATGTGCACGGCCTTGGTGTCGGTGCTCACCGGCATTCCGGTGCGTGCCGATGTGGCGATGACCGGCGAGATCACCCTGCGCGGCGAGGTGCTGCCGATCGGCGGGCTCAAGGAAAAACTGCTGGCTGCGCACCGCGGTGGCATTACCTGCGTGATCATTCCCAGGGAGAATGAACGCGATCTCAAGGAGATACCGGACAACATCAAGGCATCACTGGAGATACATCCGGTACAGTGGGTGGACGAAGTGTTGGCGATTGCGCTGGAAAAAACGCCGCAACCGCTTTCTGATGAGGAGTTTCGTGCGCTCTCGGCGCCGGTAAAAAATGCCGATGGCACGGCGGATCGCGTCAATACGCATTGACCGCGGCATGCCCTGCTTGGTATAAAAGCCGTTCTTTTACGGCCTGCCGTCCACAGGATTGGCCTGCGGGCGTTGTTTCACTGGACACTCAAAGGGGATTACCGTGAACAAATCGGAATTGATTGATGCCATCGCTGAAGCCGCAGACCTGCCCAAGTCCTCTGCGGGCCGGGCACTGGATGCTGCCCTTGAAGCCATTACGGCAGCCCTGAAAAAGGGTGACACCGTTTCCCTGGTGGGGTTTGGCACTTTCGTGGCCAAGCAGCGCGCCGCACGCACCGGCCGCAACCCGAAAACCGGCGAAGAACTGACTATCAAGGCCTCGGTGGCGCCGACTTTCAAGCCCGGCAAAGGGCTGAAAGACGCGCTGAACTGAGGTTTGGCAGCATTCAGGGAAAGCGCATCGTGAGGTGCGCTTTTTGCTTTTCAAGCCTCGATACGGCGGTTAGGACATGTTGCAGAAGATTCGTGAGAATGCCCAAGGGCTCATCGTCAAATTCCTGATCGGCTTCATTGCGGTGGGGTTCGTGTTCTTTGGTGTCGATTTCCTCGGTGTCGGCAAGACGCCCCCCAAGGCCGTCGTCAACGGCAGTGACATCAGCCAGGCCGAATTCCGTGACAGCCTGGAGCGCCAGAGGCGCCTCATCCAGGCCCGCATGGGCGAGGGCTTTGATCCGGCCATGCTGCAGGAAGAGCGCCTGTCCGGCATGGTCATCGAAAGCCTTGTCCAGGATCGCCTGCTCGCGCAGCAGGCCGATGCGCTGAAGCTGTCGGCATCCCGCGCCATGGTAGACCGCGTGATCCTGCAGGAGACCGCCTTCCAGGACAACGGCGTGTTTTCCGAGGCCCGTTACCGCGACATCCTGGGCCGCATGGGCCTGAGCTCGGCGGCCTACCGCAGTGCACTGGCCGACGAAATCCGCCAGCAGCACCTGGTGTCGGGACTGGTGGCCAGCGAATTTGAAACCGATGCCCATTTCGACCAGGTCGTGCGCCTGCTGCGCCAGTTGCGCGATGTGCGTTACATCACCGTGTCGCGTGAGCAGTTCGCCGGCAAGGTGTTGCCTGACGAAGCGCAGGTGCAGGCCTATTACGAGGCCCATCCGGATGAATTCATGAGCGAGGAGTCCGTGGCGATCGAGTATGTCCAGATGGCCAAGGCGGATTTTTACCCGGAGATCGACGAGGCCCAGCTGCGTGCCCGCCATGAGCAGGAAATCGCGGAGCATACGGCCACGAGCGAGCGCCATGCCGCGCACATCCTGCTGGAGGTCAATGAAGGCACCAGCGAGGCACAGGCCATGGCACGCATCGGTGAATTGCAGGAACGCCTTGCCGCCGGCGAGGATTTCGCCACCCTGGCACGGGAGTACTCCCAGGATCCCGGCAGTGCACGCATGGGTGGTGATGTCGGCTACAGCAGCGGCGATATCTTCCCGCCTGCCTTCGAGGCCGCCCTGGCGGCCCTGGCGCCCGGTGAAGTCTCCGGGCCGGTGGTCACGCAGGCCGGTGTGCACCTCGTCAAGCTGCTGGACGTGCGCCAGCAACAGGCACCGTCCTTCGAGGAAAGCCGTCCCCGCATCGAGCTGGCCATGAAGCAGGAGGCTGCTGAATCGGCGTTCGTGGCACGCGTCGAGCAGCTGGCGGACCAGGTGTTTACCGCGCCTGACCTGCAGCAGGTTGCCAGTGAGATGGGGCTTGAGGTACAGCGCATCGACCAGCTGGTGCGGCAGGGCAATACCGGTGTCTTTGCCCATCCCGCCGTGCTGGCTGCCGCCTTCAACCCCGAGCTGATAGCCTCCGGCACCAACAGCCAGGTCATCGAACTGGGGGATGCCGGGGTGATCGCCCTGCGGGTAACCGGGCACAAGCCGGCAGCCTTGCTGGCGTACGGGGATGCCCGCGAGTCCGCCCTCGGCAAGGCGACGGCCGCCCTGGAAGCGCAGGCCATGCTGGATGTTGCCAACGGACTGCACAAACGCCTGCGCGACGGTGCGGATGTCGAAACCGTGGCGCTGGATGCCGGTTACCCCTGGCAGGTGGCGCTGGCGGCCGACCGTTTCTCGGATCGCTTGCCGCCTGCGCTGCAGGCACGGGTTTTTGCCGTGGCGGCACCGCCGGCCGGCCAACGGGTCATCGAGGTATTCCAGGCATCGGCGGAGGACGTGCTGGTGCTGGAAGTCAGCGGGGTGCGTGACGGCAGCCGCGAGGGCATGAGCCCGGTGGAACAGGCCGCGCTGCGCCAGTTCCTGGTGTCTGACCAGGGGCAATTGCTGACCGGCTTGTGGCAGGCCGGCCTGCGCAAGGCTGCCGAGGTGCGTATCAACTAATGGGGGACACCGCCGGCGGCGGCCCGTTCTGGTAAGATGACGCCGCTTTTTCCGCGGCCATGTGTCAGGAGTCCATCGTGTACAAGATCCTTACCCGCAATGCCATTGCCCTGGTCGGGCTGGAGCAGTTCCCCCGCGACCGCTACGAGGTGGCCAGTGAACTGGGTCACCCGGATGCCATCCTGCTGCGCAGCCATGTGCTGACCGAGGCCGACCTCACCCCCTCGATCAAGGCTATCGGCCGTGCCGGTGCCGGCGTCAACAATATCCCGGTGTCGGCCTGCACCGAACGCGGCATCCCTGTGTTCAATGCCCCGGGCGCCAATGCCAATGCGGTCAAGGAGCTGGTGCTGGCCGGCCTGTTGCTGGGTTCGCGTGGCATCCTCGAAGGGGTGCAGTACGTGGGTACCCTGGGCAGCATGACGGATCACAAGGAACTGTCGAAAACCCTCGAAAAGGAAAAGAAACGCTTTGCCGGCCACGAAATCCAGGGCAAGACCCTGGGTGTGATCGGCCTGGGTGCCATCGGCTCGCTGGTGGCCAGCATGGCCCTGAAACTGGGCATGGAAGTCGTCGGCTATGACCCGGCACTGTCGGTGGAAGCGGCCTGGCGCCTGCCCAGCGAAGTCAAGCGCATGGAGAACCTGCCGAGCCTGTTCAGCCGTTCCGATTTCATCACCTTGCACCTGCCGGTATTCGACAGCACGCGTGGCATGATCAACCGCGATGCCGTGGCAGCCATGAAGCCGGGTGTCCGGCTGCTGAACTTTGCACGCGAGGAAATCGTCAATCTCGAAGCCGTCATCGAAGGGCTGCAATCCGGCAAGATAGGTCGCTATATCACCGACTTCCCGACCCCTGAACTGATTGGCCGCAATGATGTCATCCTGATGCCGCACATCGGTGCCAGCACCGAAGAGGCCGAGGAAAACTGCGCCGTGATGGCGGCACAGCAACTGCGCAATTTCCTCGAGAACGGCAACATCGTCAATTCGGTCAATTTCCCGGCGCTGACGCTCGAGCGCACGGGCAATTTCCGCCTGTCGATTGCCAACCGCAACATACCCAAGATGCTGGGCAAGATCCTGTCGATCCTTGCGGACCAGAACATCAACGTGGCCGACATGCTGAACAAGTCGCGTGATGACATTGCCTACAACCTGATCGATCTCGAGTCGAAACCGTCCGACCAGGTGCTGGCCACCATCCGGGCCGTTGAAGGCGTGATCAGCGTTCGCCTGATCGGCTGATCTCGTGCCGTGCCCCCCCCGGTGGCACGGTGCTTTTCCCTGTCCCTGCGCAAACCGGGCTGCCTGCCATGCTGGATGCCTTGCTCGAGGAACTGGCGCGCCAGCGCGACAGCCGCTACCCGCTGGCGCAGTGGCAGCCTGCACACAGCGGCCATATCGACATCCGCATCGACAGCCATGGCCGCTGGTTCCATGAAGGCAGCGAGATACGCCGCGAGGCCATCGTGCGCCTGCTGGCGGCCGTGTTGCGCAAGGATCCCGACGGTTATTGCCTGGTGACGCCCTCCGAGCGGTGGCTGATTGCCGTGGAGGACGTGCCGTTCATTGCGCACCTGGAACGGGTGACGGGTGAAGGGCAGGCCGCCGACATTTACCTGCGCAGCAATACCGGTGACCTGTGCCGGCTGGATGCTGCGCACCCGCTCGTGCTGCGTGGCGAGGGCAGCGGGCGCCGGCCGTATGTGCAGCTGCGTGACGGGCTCGAGGCCCGCCTGGCGCGCCCGGCCTATTACCAGCTGATGGGCATGGCCATTGAGCAAGACGGCGGCTGGTATCTCTACAGCGGCGGGACGGCCTTCCTGCTCGACAGCGATCCTGCATGAAAAACCCCGCACGGGGCGGGGTTTGCCAAGGCAGGGTGGGCCCTTACATGTTGGGGTAGGTTGGCCCGCCGCCGCCTTCCGGGGTCACCCAGGTGATGTTCTGCGCCGGGTCCTTGATGTCGCAGGTCTTGCAGTGCACGCAGTTCTGGCCGTTGATCTGGAAGCGCGGGCCATTGGCATCCTCGATCACCTCATAGACACCGGCGGGGCAGTAGCGCTGCGCCGGTTCGTCGTACAGCGGCAGGTTCCGTGCAATCGGGATGGAGGCATCCTTCAGGCGCAGGTGGCAGGGCTGGTCTTCCTCGTGGTTGGTGTTGGAGAGGAATACCGAGGACAGGCGGTCGAAGCTGATCGTGCCGTCCGGTTTCGGGTAGGCAATCTTCTTGCAGTCGGCAGCCGGCTTCAGCTGGGCGTAATCCGGTGTCTTGTCCCCCAGGGTCCACGGCAGTTTGCCGTTGAACAGGTTGATGTCGACGAAGGCATAGGCCGAGCCGAGCAGGTTGCCGAACTTGTGCTGGGCCGGGCCGAAGTTGCGCTGCATGTGCAGTTCGCGGTACAGCCAGCTGGCCTTGAAGTTGTCGGTGTAGGCGGTCAGTTCCTCGCCGGCCTTGGCTTCGCCGGTGATGGCGGCATGCACGGTGTCGGCGGCAATCAGGCCGGATTTCATCGCGGTGTGGCTGCCCTTGATCTTGGCGAAGTTCAGCGTGCCGGCATCACAGCCGATCAGCAGGCCGCCGGGGAAGGTCATTTTCGGCAGCGACTGCAGGCCGCCCTTGGCGATGGCGCGTGCCCCGTAGGCCACGCGCTTGCCGCCTTCGAGGTACTGGCGGATGGTCGGGTGCTGCTTGTAGCGCTGGAACTCCTCGAACGGGCTCACGTGCGGGTTCGAATAGCCGAGGTCGGTGATCAGGCCGACATACACTTGGTTGTTGTCGGCGTGGTAGAGGAAGCCGCCACCGGCCGAGCCGCTTTCGGTCAGCGGCCAGCCGGCCGAGTGCACCACCAGGCCCGGCTGGTGCTTGCCGGCCGGGATGTCCCAGATTTCCTTGATGCCGATGCCGTAGTGCTGCGGCTCGGCATCCTTGTCCAGGCCGAAGCGCTGGATCAGCTGCTTGCCGAGGTGGCCACGGCAGCCTTCGGCGAACAGGGTGTACTTGGCGTGCAGCTCCATGCCCGGCATGTAGCCGTCCTTGTGGCTGCCGTCGGCGGCGATGCCCATGTCACCGGTCGCGATGCCCTTGACGCGGCCGTCCTCGTGGAACAGCACCTCGGCGGCGGCAAAGCCCGGGAAGATTTCGGCACCGAGTGCCTCGGCCTGTTCGGCCAGCCAGCGGCAGACATTGCCCAGGCTGACGATGTAATTGCCTTCGTTGTGCATGGTCTTGGGCGCGGCAAAGCCGGGCACGCGGATGGCCTTTTCGGCACCGGTCATCAGGTAGATGTGGTCGCCGCTCACCGGGGTATGGAGCGGGGCGCCGCGTTCCTTCCAGTCCGGGAACAGTTCGTTGAGGGCGGTGGGCTCCAGCACGGCACCGGAGAGGATGTGGGCACCGACCTCGGAGCCTTTCTCGACCACGCAGACGCTGACGTCCTTGCCGGTTTCGGCGCTGAGCTGGCGCAGGCGGCAGGCAGCGGCCAGGCCGGACGGGCCGGCACCCACGATGACCACATCAAATTCCATCGACTCGCGTTCCACGGGCATCTCCTCGGCAGGTCAGTGGTGTCGAGGCCGTGAAACCGGCCCCCCCAGGACGGGCGCCATTATACGGGCCCGGGTACTGAACGCCAAACCCCGTGGCGGCGTGGAAGGTGCTGATATTGCGCAGGAAATTGCCCAAAAACCTTGACCTCGGGGGGTGGAGGCGGCAAGATAGCGGCCGCTTTTTCCCTGCCCGCAGGCTGTGCCAGTGCAAGTGGCCTTCGTCCGGCAGGGCCTGAATCAACCTGTTGAAAAATCTGGAGAATCCATGAAGGTCCTGGTTGCGGTAAAACGGGTGGTGGACTACAACGTCAAGGTTCGCCCGAAAGCCGATGGCACGGGTGTCGACCTGGCCAACGTCAAGATGGCACTGAACCCCTTTTGCGAAATCGCGGTGGAAGAAGCCGTGCGCCTGAAGGAAAAGGGCATCGCGACCGAAGTGGTGGTGGTCTCCGCTGGCGGCAAGGCCTGCCAGGAACAGATCCGTACCGCGCTGGCGCTGGGTGCCGACCGCGGCATCCACATCGAAACCGAGGCCGAGCTGCAACCGCTGGCCATCGCCAAGCTGCTGAAGGCCGTGTCCGACAAGGAACAGGCCAAACTGGTCATCCTCGGCAAACAGTCCATCGACGGCGACAACAACCAGACCGGCCAGATGCTGGCTGCGCTGGCCAACATGGCGCAGGGCACCTTTGCCTCCGAAGTCACCGTCGACGGCGACACGCTGAAGGTCATCCGTGAAGTCGACGGCGGCCTGCAGACCATCACGCTCAAGCTGCCGGCGGTGGTCACCACCGACCTGCGCCTGAACGAGCCGCGTTACGCCTCGCTGCCGAACATCATGAAGGCCAAGAAAAAGCCGCTGGATGTGCTGACCCCGGAAGCCCTCGGCGTGGATATCGCCTCCAAGCTGAAGCTGGTCAAGGTCGAGCCGCCGGCAGAGCGCAAGGCCGGCATCAAGGTGGAATCGGTGCAACAGCTGGTCGACAAACTGAAAAACGAAGCGAAGGTGATCTGATGGCTATCCTCGTAGTTGCTGAACACGACAACACGTCGCTCAAGGGCGCAACCCTCAACACCGTCGCTGCAGCCAAGGCCATTGGTGGCGACATCACCGTCCTGGTAGCCGGTGCCGGCTGCGCGGCGGTGGCACAGGCGGCCGCCAAGGTCGCCGGCGTCAGCAAGGTGCTGCTGGCCGACAACGCCGCCTATGCCAACCAGCTGGCCGAGAACATGGGCCTGCTGGTCGCCGAAGTGGGTAAGGGCTACAGCCATGTGCTGGCCCCGGCCACCACCTCCGGCAAGAACTTCATGCCGCGCGTGGCAGCCCTGCTGGATGTGGCGCAAATTTCCGAAATCGTGGCCGTGGTCAGCCCGGACACCTTCAAGCGCCCGATCTACGCCGGCAACGTGATTGCCACCGTGCAATCCGCTGACGCCGTCAAGGTCATCACCGTACGCACCACCGGCTTTGATGCGGTGGCCGCCGAAGGTGGCTCGGCCAGCGTGGAAACCCTGGCCGTGGCCAAGGATGCCGGTGTGTCCACCTTCGTCGGTGAGGAACTGGCCAAGTCGGATCGCCCGGAACTGACCTCGGCGAAGATCGTGGTATCCGGCGGCCGTGGCATGCAGAACGGCGACAACTTCAAACTGCTGTACGCCGTGGCCGACAAGCTGGGCGCTGCCGTGGGTGCCTCGCGCGCCGCGGTGGATGCCGGCTTCGTGCCGAACGACATGCAGGTCGGCCAGACCGGCAAGATCGTCGCCCCCGAGCTGTACATCGCCGTCGGCATCTCCGGTGCCATCCAGCATCTGGCCGGCATGAAGGACAGCAAGGTCATCGTGGCCATCAACAAGGACGAAGACGCCCCCATCTTCCAGGTGGCGGATTACGGCCTGGTGGCGGACCTGTTCGAGGCCGTCCCGGCGTTGGAAAAACTGCTGTAAGCCGCAGTATGATGAAGCCCGGCCAATGTGCCGGGCTTTTTTATTGCGGCCTCCCTGCCACCACGGATCCAAGGAGAAAGACCATGCGCTTCCTGATGCTGTTGGCCCTGCTGGCAGGGCTGTCGACACCGGCCCTGGCCGACTGGGCCGTGGACCCGGCGAAATCCGTGGTGTATTACACCTCGGTGAAGAACCGCAGCGTGGCGGAAAACAACCGTTTCACGGTGGTGAAGGGCGTGCTGGCGGAAGCCGGCGCGCTGGACATCCGCATCGACCTCGCCTCGGTTGATACCGGCATTGCCATCCGTGACGAGCGCCTGCGCAAGCTGCTGTTCCAGGTGGATGCCCATCCTGAGGCGCGCATCACCGCCAGCATCGACATGGGCGTGCTGGAAGCCTGGGACGGCCCGCTGGCACTGGAGGTGCCGTTTGCCTTGTCGCTGCACGGCCTGGAGGCGAACTACAAGGTCGGCATCACCCTGTTCCGCCTCGATGCCGATACGGTACTGGTGAGCAGCCGTGAGCCGGTGCTGGTGGATGCCAAGGATTTCAACCTGCTCGATGGCATCGAGCAATTGCGTGCGCTGGCCGGCTTGTCCGAGATCACCCCGGTCGTGCCGGTCGGTTTCAGCCTGACCCTGCGCGCAGACTGATCCGGCGCCCTGCGGTACCGGTGGCCGTTGCAGGCACCGGTCGCCGCGCTCAGGGGAACCGCTGGCGGAACAGGGGCTCGGCCTTGTCGCTGCCCCCCTGGTAGCGCACCGAGAAATCGTCCAGGCTGGCCAGTGCATCGGCTGCACTGCGGTCAGCGCGGATGGCAAAGCTGCTGAAACCGCAGCGCTGCAGGTAGAACAGCTGGTCGCGCAACACATCCCCGAAGGCCCGCAACTCGCCGTGGTAACCCATGCGGTCGCGCAGGATGCGTGCCGTGCTGTAGCCGCGGCCGTCGGCAAAGGCGGGGAAGTGCACCGCAATCATCGGCAACAGGGTAATGTCACCGGCCAGCGGTTCGGGGCCTTCATCGCTGTCGATCCACACGCCGGTCTGCGGGCGGCTGCCCAGTTCGTCGCGCCGGGCCAGCCACAGTGCCAGCGGCACGATGACCGGGCCATCCGGCAGGGCGCCGCTGTGGTCCTTCGGCAACAGCTGCCAGGCATCCTCGGCCACCACTTGCCGGCCGACAATCAGGTTACGCATAGACGCGCTCCTTGAACGGCCCGATGCCGATGCGGCGGAAGCAGGCGAGGAAAGTCTCGTCCGCGTGGCGCCGTTCGACATACACGGCAAGGATGGTCGCAACCACTTCCGCGATTTCATCCTGCGAGAAGGACGGGCCGAGTATCTGCCCCAGTTCGGTGGTGCTGCCGGCACAGCCGCCCAGCGACACCTGGTAGAACTCCTCGCCCTTCTTGTCGACGCCGAGGATGCCGATGTGGCCGACGTGGTGGTGGCCGCAGGCGTTCATGCAGCCGGAGATGTTGAGGTCGATCGCGCCAAGGTCGTAGACATAGTCGATGTCGTCGAAGCGGCGCTGGATGGCTTCGGCCACCGGGATCGACTTGGCATTGGCCAGCGAGCAGTAGTCACCGCCCGGGCAGCAGATGATGTCGGTCAGGTGGTCGATGTTCGGTGTGGCGAAACCCAGGACCTGCAACCGTTGCCACAGCTGCAGCAGGTCGGCCTTGCGCACATCGGCGAGCACAGCGTTTTGCTTGTGGGTGGTGCGCAGCTCGCCAAAGCTGTATGCGTCGGCGAGGTCGGCCAGCGCATCCAGCTGGCTGTCGCTGACATCGCCCGGCGGCAGGCCGGTCGGCTTCAGCGACAGCGTGACGATGGCGTAGCCGGGTTGGCGGTGCGGGTGGGTATTGTGGTCCAGCCAGCGGGCAAAAGCGGCATCCTGGCGGCGTTGTGCGTCCAGTGCGGCCTGCGCGGCCAGCGGGTCGATGCGCTCGTAGGGCGGCGGCAGGAAGGCGGCCTTGGCCTGCGCAATGGCCGCATCGCTCAGCGTATCCGGGCCGTTTTGCAGGAATTCCCACTCGGCCTCCACGGCCTCGCGGAAGGCGTCGATGCCCATGGCGCGCACCAGGATCTTGATGCGGGCCTTGAACTTGTTGTCGCGGCGCCCGAAGCGGTTGTAGACGCGCACGATGGCATCGCAATAGGTGGTGACATGGCGTGCCGGCAGGAACTCGCGGATGCGCTCCGCGATCACCGGGGTGCGGCCCAAGCCACCACCGACCAGCACCTCGAAGCCGGTTTCACCGCTGGCATCGCGCTTCATGATCAGCCCGATGTCGTGCACATAGACGGCGGCACGGTCTTCCTGCGAGCCGGAGACGGCAATCTTGAACTTGCGCGGCAGGTAGGCGAATTCGGGGTGGAAGGTGCTCCACTGGCGCAGCAACTCGCACCAGGGGCGGGCGTCTTCCACTTCATCGGCCGCCACGCCGGAGAACTGGTCGGCCGTGATGTTGCGGATGCAGTTGCCGCTGGTCTGGATGGCATGCATCTCGACTTCGGCCAGCTCGGCGAGGATGTCCGGCACTTCTTCCAGCAGCGGCCAGTTCAGCTGGATGTTCTGGCGGGTGGTGACATGGGCGAAGCCCTTGTCGTAGTGGCGGGTGATGTGGGCCAGGCGGCGCAGCTGGCGGCTGCTGAGCAGGCCGTAGGGCACGGCGATGCGCAGCATCGGCGCCAGCCGCTGCACATAGAGGCCGTTTTGCAGGCGCAGCGGACGGAACTCGTCGGTGCTCAGCTCACCGGCCAGGTAGCGCTGGGTCTGGCCGCGGAACTGGGCCACCCGTTCCTGCAAGATGCGCTGGTCGTACGCGTCGTATCGGTACATGGGACGGCTGTTTTCCGGCTGTTCGGGACGGCGCGCACTATACCAATTTTCAGGGGTACGGGGAATGAACGGCTGGCTATAAGGAAATAACAAAAGCGGCTGGAAAAGGGCTGTTTCCGTGCAGGGCAGGCCGTATAATGGGCGCCGGTCGCCCGCCGGGGCGGCATCCTGCAACCGCTAGCAAACCAGGGGTTCGACATGGCCGAGCAACAACAGGGTCCGCACTACAACGACAGCGCCGCCGATGTGATCGCCGTGCTGCTGATTGGCACCATCGTGATCGGCACGGCCGTGTACTGGCTGGCCACGATGTGATCCGTGCGGGCCGGCACCTTGCCGGCCCGGCTTCCCCAGGCCCCGCACGGGGCCGTTTACATGCCCGCCTGCTTCAGCACCGTGCGCACCACCACCACGAGGGTGGTGATGAACAGCACGGTGAAGATGATGCCCCCGATGATGAAGTGCCTGGTCTTGCCCTGGGCAAAATCGCGCTCGCGGTTTTTCGAGCTTTGCACGCCGAAAGCCGCAGAGGCGATGCTCTTGATGATCGCCCACAGGCCGGGGTTGCTTTGGGGGACAGGTGTTTGCGGTTCATTCATGGGGTTCATCCTCCGGTGCTGCCGGGCTCATAGCCCAGGTGCGGGCGCAACCAGCGCTCGATGGTGGTGACGGCCACACCCTTGCGGGCGGCCAGGCTCTCGACCTGGTCCAGGCCTATTTTACCCACATTGAAATAGCGGGATTCGGGGTGCGCGAAGTACCAGCCGCTGACCGAAGCCGCCGGCAGCATCGCCATCGACTCGGTCAGGGTGATGCCGGTTTGCCCCTGCGGGTCGAGCAGGTCGAAGAGGGTGCTCTTTTCGGTGTGGTCGGGGCAGGCCGGGTAGCCCGGTGCCGGGCGGATGCCGCGGTACTGCTCGCGGATCAGCGCTTCGGTATCGAGTGCCTCGTCGGGGGCGTAGCCCCACAGTTCGCGCCGCACCTGGCGGTGCAGCACCTCGGCCAGCGCCTCGGCCAGGCGGTCGGCCAGCGCCTTCACCAGGATGCTGTTGTAGTCATCGCCCTTGGCATGGAATGCCTGCGTGAGGGCATCGGCACCCAGCCCGGCGGTGACGGCAAAGCCGCCGATCCAGTCCGGCACGCCGCTGTCGCGCGGTGCGATGTAGTCCGCCAGTGACTGCAGTGCCTGGCCGGGCTGGCGCACCTGCTGCTGGCGGGTGAAGTGGAAGCGGCCGATTTCCTGCTGGCGCGATTCATCGGCATACAGCAGCACATCATCACCGAGCGATTGCGCCGGCCAGAAGGCCACCACCGCACGGGCCGTGAGCTGCCGCTGGGCAATGAGCGTCTTCAGCATGGCCTGCGCTTCACCGAACAGCTGGCGGGCCGCCTCGCCGATGACCGGGTCCTGCAGGATGGCAGGGTACTTGCCCGACAGTTCCCAGGTCAGGAAGAACGGCGTCCAGTCGATGGCATCGACCAGGCTGTCCAGCGGGATGTCATCGAACAGGCGCGCCCCGGTGAAGGCCGGGCGGGGTGGCTGGTACGCAGCCCAATCGAGTTGCGGGCCGCGCGTGAGGGCCTCGGCATAGGGTACCAGCGGCTCCGTGTTGCGCTTGCCGCTGCGCTCACGCACGGTGGCATATTCGGCACGCAGCGCGGCCGTGTAGGCCGGCTTGTGTTCCTGGCTCAGCAGCTGGCTCACCACCGACACCGCCCGCGAGGCATCCGGCACATACACCGTGGCATCGTTGCGGTACTGCGGCTCGACCTTCACTGCGGTGTGTGCCTTCGAGGTGGTGGCACCGCCGATCAGCAGGGGCAGGTGGAAATCCTGCCGCTGCATTTCGCCGGCCACATGCACCATCTCGTCCAGCGATGGCGTGATCAGTCCGGACAGCCCGATCACATCGGCCTTCACTTCGCGGGCCTGGCGCAGGATTTCCTCGCAGGCTACCATCACGCCGAGGTCGACCACTCGGTAGTTGTTGCACTGCAGCACGACGCCGACGATGTTCTTTCCGATGTCGTGCACATCGCCCTTCACGGTGGCCATCAGCACGGTACCGTTGTACTGGCGGGTGCTTTCCGCTGTACTGCCCTGCATGTACGGCATCAGGATGGCGACGGCCTGCTTCATCACGCGGGCGCTTTTCACCACTTGTGGCAGGAACATCTTACCGGCCCCGAACAGGTCGCCGACGATGTTCATGCCGTCCATCAGCGGCCCTTCGATGACCTTCAGCGGCTCACCCAGTGCGAGGCGGGCTTCCTCGGTGTCCTCGTCGATGTAGCGGTTGATGCCCTGCACCAGCGCATGCGACAGGCGCTCGGCGACCGGCCAGCTGCGCCAGGCGAGGTCTTCCTCGCTGTTTTTCTGGCTGCCGCCGGCGAATTGCGGGGCGATTTCCAGCAGGCGCTCGGCTGCATCGGCACGGCGGTTGAGGATGACATCCTCGATGCGTTCGCGCAGTGCCGGCGGGATTTCCTCGTAGATCGCCAGTTGCCCGGCATTGACGATGCCCATGTCGAGGCCAGCACGGATGGCGTGGTAGAGGAATACCGCGTGGATCGCCTCGCGCATCGGGTTGTTGCCACGGAACGAGAACGACACATTGCTGATGCCGCCGGAAATCAGTGCATGCGACAGGTTCTGCTTGATCCAGGCGCAGGCCTCGATGAAATCCAGGCCGTAGCGGTTGTGCTCCTCGATGCCAGTGGCCACGGCAAAAGCATTGGGGTCGAAGATGATGTCTTCCGGCGGAAAACCGACCTGGTTGACCAGGATGTCGTAGGCACGGCGGCAGATCTGCTGGCGGCGCTCGAGCGTGTCGGCCTGGCCTTGCTCGTCGAAGGCCATCACCACCACGGCCGCACCGTAGCGCAGGCATTGCTTCGCCTGGGCGATGAAGGTGGCTTCGCCTTCCTTCATGCTGATGGAATTGACGATGCCCTTGCCCTGGATGCATTGCAGGCCGGCTTCCAGCACTTCCCAGCGCGAGGAATCCACCATGATCGGCACTTTCGAGATGTCCGGCTCGGTCGCCACCAGGTTGAGGAAAGTCACCATGGCCTGTTTGGCATCGAGCATGCCTTCGTCCATGTTGATGTCGAGGACCTGCGCACCGTTCTCGACCTGCTCGCGTGCGACTTCCAGCGCCTCGTCGAAACGGCCGTCGAGGATCAGGCGCTTGAACCTGGCCGAGCCGGTGATGTTGCAGCGCTCGCCGATGTTGACGAACAGCGAATCCGGCGTGATGGAAAACGGTTCCAGGCCGCTCAGGCGGCAGGCCTTCGGGTGCTGCGGGATGGCGCGTGGTGCCTTGCCTTCCACGGCACGGGCAATGGCGCGGATGTGGTCGGGCGTGGTGCCGCAGCAACCGCCGACCATGTTGAGGAAGCCGCGTTCGGCGAAGTCGGCCAGTTCGCTGGCCAGGATGGCCGGGGTTTCGTCGTATTCGCCAAACTCGTTCGGCAGGCCGGCGTTGAAGTGGCCGCTGAAGTAGCAGTCGCAGGCATTGGCGAGCTCCTCGGCGGCGGCACGCACCTCGGCAAAGCGGCGCCCGCAGTTGGTGCCGAAGATCAGCGGCCGGGCATGGGCTACCGAGTTCCAGAACGCGGTGGGCGTCTGCGCGGTGAAATTGCGCCCGGACAGGTCGGGGAACGTCACCGAGATCATGATCGGCAACTCGATGCCGGTGTCGTCGAAATACTGCCGCGTGGCGTAGATGGCCGCCTTGGCGTTGAGGGTATCGAACACCGTCTCGATCAGGATGATGTCGGCACCGCCTTCGACCAGTGCCGCCACGCTGTCGCGGTAATCGGCCGCGAGTTCCACGAAGGTGAGGTCGCGGTGGGCAGGGCGCTCGACATCCGGTGCCGTGTAGGTGGTCTTGGTGGTGGGGCCGATCACGCCGGCCACGAAGCGCGGCTTCGACGGGTCGAGTGCGGTGACCTCGTCGGCGATGCGGCGTGCCAGCCGGGTGGCTTCGCGGTTGATTTCGGCGGCATACGCTTCCAGCCCGTATTCGGCCATCGACACGCGCGTGGCGTTGAAGGTGTTGGTTTCGATGATGTCCGCACCGGCATCGAGGTAGGCGCGGTGGATCTCGGCGATCACGGCCGGCCGGGTCAGGCTGAGCAGGTCGTTGTTGCCCTTGAGGTCCACCGGCCAGTCGGCGAAGCGGCTGCCGCGGTAGTCGGCCTCGGTCAGCCGGTAACCCTGGATCATGGTGCCCATGGCGCCGTCGAGGATGGCGATGCGCTGTTCCAGCAGGCGGTGGAGGGCGGCAATCCGGGTCGTGCGGTCCTGCATGGCGGTGTTTCCGTTGTGGTGGGCATTTGCCAGCCAAACCCGCGATTTTCTTGGGGTTTGCGGGTGCTGGAATAAGGCGCATAATTCTACCAGAGAGCCACCACCATACCCAGCCGGATCCCATGTTCACCATTACTGACGCCGCCCAGAAATACCTCATCGGCCTGCTCGAAAAACAGGATGAAGACGTCATTGGCGTACGCCTGTATGTCAACAACCCCGGCACGCCGAAAGCCGAAACCTGCATCGCCTACTGCCGCGTCGCCGACCGCAAGGACGACGATCTGGTCAGCGATTACGCAGGGTTCACCGCCTATGTCGAACGCCGTAGCCTGCCGTTCCTGGAGGAAGCGCTGGTCGATTTCGCCGAAGACCGCATGGGTGGCCAGCTCACCATCAAGGCCCCGAATGCCAAGATGCCGAAGGTCAGCGAGGACAGCTCGCTGGAAGACCGCATCAACTATGTGCTGCACAATGAAGTGAACCCGCAGCTGGCCGGCCACGGCGGCGAATGCAGCCTGGAGCAGGTCACCGCCGACGGCTATGCGGTGCTGAAGTTCGGTGGCGGCTGCCAGGGCTGTGCGCAGGTGGACATCACCGTGAAGCACGGCGTGGAAAAAACCCTGATGGAACGCATCCCGCAACTGAAAGGCGTGAAGGATGTGACCGACCACAGCGACCGCTCACAGGCCTATATCTAGCCTCCTGCCCACGGAAACAAAAAAGGCCTGCACATGCAGGCCTTTTTCATGGGTGCGGGTTTTACTGCCAGCGTTTCGGCAGGACATCCTTCACCTTGTCGCGCAGTTTCAGCAGGCAGTCTTCGGTGGTGTCCCAGGCGATGCAGCCGTCGGTCACCGAGATGCCGTACTGCAGCTTGGACAGGTCGTCCGGGATCGGCTGGTTGCCGAAGCCGATGTTGCTCTCGATCATCAGCGCCACGATGGAACGGTTGCCCTCGATGATCTGGTTGCCGACATTGTCCGCCACCAGCGGTTGCAGCGCCGGGTCCTTGCTGGAGTTGGCGTGGCTGGTGTCGATCATGATGTTGGGCGACACGCCGGCCTTGGCCAGTTCCTTCTCGCACAGGGCCACATGCACCGAATCGTAGTTCGGGCCGTTGCTGCCGCCGCGCAGCACGATGTGCGCGTAGGGGTTGCCACGGGTGGAGATGATGGCCACCTGGCCTGCGTTGTTGATGCCGAGGAAGCGGTGCGGCGATTTCACCGATTTCAGCGCGTTCACCGCCACGGTCAGCCCGCCGTCGGTGCCGTTCTTGAAGCCCACGGCGGCAGACAGCCCGCTGGACATCTCGCGGTGCGTCTGCGATTCGGTGGTGCGTGCGCCGATGGCATTCCAGCTGATCAAATCCTGCATGTACTGCGGCGAGATCGGGTCCAGCGCCTCGGTGGAGGTGGGCAGGCCGAGCTCGGCGATGTCCAGCAGCAGCTTGCGGGCGATGTGCAGGCCTTCCTCGATCTTGAACGAATCGTTCATGTACGGGTCGTTGATCAGGCCTTTCCAGCCGGTGGTGGTGCGCGGCTTCTCGAAGTACACCCGCATCACCAGGAACAGGGTATCGCCAACCTTGTCCGCCAGCGCCTTCAGGCGGCGGGCGTAGTCCATCGCGGCGGCGGTGTCGTGGATGGAGCAGGGGCCCACCACCACAAACAGGCGCGGGTCCTTGTGGTCGAGGATGTCGTAGATCACCTGGCGGCCGTGGGTGACCGTCTGCCGCGCCTTGTCCGTCAGCGGCAGCTTGGCCTTCAGGGCCGCCGGCGTGATGAGGATCTGCTGCGACTCGATGTTGAGGTTTTCGGTGCTTGTTCCGGCCATGCGCGTCACCCATACTGCCTGTGTACTGGAAAGCGGGACATTCTACATGAAGTGCGGCCCAACCCGTGGTTTTGCAAGCCTTTTGTGCCTGTGCCTGCTGGCCGCACCCGTCCTGGCGCAGCCGCCGGGCCCGTCGCCGGATGGCGGGCAGGGCGCCCCGGCCGGCGAGGCACGGCCGGTGGTGAAGCTTGCGCCGGCGGTGCGTGAGGCCAGCCGCGATGCGGCCTTTTTCCGCAGCCTGCCCTGTGAGGCGGTCGATGCCACCCGGCCGGCCAGCGCCCGCGAAGCCGCCTGGCTGGACGAGCGCCGGCAGGCCTGCATCCGCCAGTACGGCGGCTACGGGCGTGGCTTCCTGCAGTGACGGTTTCGCTCAGGCTGGCACAAAAAGTCACGCAAAACCCGCCGATTGATCGTTTACGCCATTTTTAAGCCGGATGACCGGCCTATAATGGGCCGGTCGTGAGCGCCTGCGCCACCGGCCCATTTCCCCCTGCAAGAAGGAGCTGCTGCATGAAACTCGGTCTGCACGAAGGCTATTGGCAAAAAGACCCGCTGCCCAACTTCATTGGCCTGGCCAAAGAGGCCGAAGCCCTCGGTTTTGATTCCGTCTGGACCGCCGAGGCCTACGGCTCGGATGCACTGACCCCGCTGGCCGCGATTGCCTCGCACACCAGCCGGATCAAGGTCTGCACCGGCGTCATGCAGCTGTCTGCCCGCACCCCGGTGTGTGCTGCCATGTCGGCGCTGACCCTGGACCACATCTCCAACGGCCGCCTCTGCCTGGGCGTGGGCGTGTCCGGCCCGCAGGTGGTGGAGGGCTGGTACGGCCAGCCGTTCACCCGCCCGCTGGAGCGCACCCGCGAGTGGATCGAGATCTTCCGCAAGGTGATTGCCCGCGAAGAGCCGGTGGCATTCGACGGCAAGCAGTACCAGCTGCCGCTGAAAGGGGGCATGGGTCTGGGCAAGCCGCTGAAGTCCATTACCCACCCGCTGCGCAAGCACATCCCGGTGCTCCTCGGCGCCGAAGGCCCGAAAAACGTACAGCTCGCGGCCGAGAAATTCGACGGCTGGCTGCCGATTTTCGTCTCCCCGTACCGCATGCACATCTTTGATGAGAGCCTGGCCCCGGCCAAGGGCAAGCAAGATTTCGAAATCGCCGCCATGGTCAACATGTATGTCAACGACAACCTGGCCGATGCCCTGCTGCCGGTGAAGTACATGCTGGCCCTGTACCTGGGCGGCATGGGTGCCAAGAGCGAGAACTTCCACAAGAACCTGATGGAGCGCATGGGTTACGGCGACGAAGCCCAGCACGTGCAGGATGTGTTCTTCGAGAAAGGCCAGCACGAGGCCGCCATGGTGGTACCGGATTCCCTGGCCGATGAAATCAGCCTCTGCGGCCCGGTGGACCGCATCAAGGAACGGCTGCAGGACTGGAAGAAATCGGCCGTCACCACCATGATGATCGGCGTCAGCGCGTTTGGCGAGGACACCACGCGCAGCAACATGCGCATCCTGGCAGAAGCGGTGTTGTAACCGTAGGGAGTGCTGTCCTTGAAAAGCCGCCGCAATGCGGCTTTTTGTTTGGGGGGGCTTGCGGGCCTGGTTGCCGCTAAAGCCCGCGACCCGCCGGTACAAGCCGCCATCGCCAGCACCCGCAGTGAACCCAATACCCTGAAAGCTGGATCGCCCCACATTTGGCGGACACCCCGGACAGCCGACATCCCCCCGCTTTTGAG
>LAHR01001117.1_pt1 | contig 21233 bp, 16 predicted proteins | sample 329641 | NCBI WGS metagenome assembly LAHR01 (sample SAMN03275701, study PRJNA271635) | activated sludge metagenome | isolation source: Sample C-3 Sludge from acetogenic chamber (third chamber) of Anaerobic...
TTCCGCAACGAGGGGATGGACCGCGTCCACAACCCGGAATTCACCATGCTCGAACTCTACGAGGCATATTCCGACCTCCAGGGTATGTTGGACCTCACTGAAAGCCTCATCCGCCACCTCGCGATCGACATCCTGGGCCAGTCGGAGTTCATCTTCCGCGGACACACCATCGATCTGTCCCAGCCCTTCACCCGCGCCCCCATGACTGCGCTGGTGGCCCAATACGCCGGGATCGACCTGGCGGACATGGACCTGGCCAAGGCCACCGCTTTCTGCCGGGAACGGAAGATCGAGATCCCGCCCGGAGCCGGAGTGGGAAAACTGATCACCATCCTTTTTGAGGAATTCGTGGAGGAAAAGCTCATCCAGCCCACCTTTGTCACCGATTTCCCCAAGGAAGTGTCACCCCTGGCCAAAGCCAAAAGCGACAACCCCCTGCTCGCCGACCGCTTTGAGCTCATGATAGCCGGACACGAATTCGCCAACGCCTTCAGCGAGCTCAACGATCCCCTCGATCAGCGCGCCCGTCTCGAAGCCCAGGCCGCCCTCCGCGCCCTCGGCGACGAGGAGGCCCAAACCGTGGACGAGGACTTTCTGGAAGCCCTCGAGTACGGGATGCCGCCCATGGGCGGACTCGGGATCGGGATCGACCGCCTGGTGATGCTGCTCACCGAAAACGACACTATCAAAGAGGTCATCCTCTTTCCCCAAATGAAGCCGGAATAAGTTCCGCCTTCATCCCTCTCCTCACTTTTCCGCTTCAGGTTTCTCCCTGAGCGCTCCCCTGTTCGCCTCTCGGTCGCCTCCGCTTCAGTTCCCATTGGTTTAACGGGATGGCAAGGGGAGGTGAACGGGAGGTGGATGAGTGAAGGCTCAGGGCGGGGTCCGGGGCATAGAGCGACGCAAGAGTTTGGACTACATCCAAGTCGGAAAATAGCTCTGCTGTAGTCGATGCTCCTGCGTCGCTCGACGCCTGTGTGGCAGCCACCACCAAGTCATTCCGGATGGGGCGGAGTCCGTGGAGAGACATCGATCCGGGATTCAGATAGGGTACAACCTGTTTTTACAAAAATCATTTCCCGGGTTGATGGCTTCAGTCTGAAAACAGCTTCTGGTTCGCCAGCTGGTTATCCAGAGGGACTTCGCGGGATCAGGCGAAGATCCAGTCGAGGCGTTGGACCGGGAGGGCGTAGAGGGCGGTTTTATCGAGGGTGAGCAATTCCGCGAGGATGTCGTAGAGAGCGGGGCTGGCGAGGCTTTTTCCGATGAGGAGCCGGTTCCCTTCCCAGGCGTGGGAGAGCACTATTTTTTTGAGGTCGTATTCGCGAGAGCGGTTGGGTGTGCTTTTCGTGAAGACGTGGGAGGAGGCTGCGGCTAATTCGGCGAGACGGTTTTGGATGTCTTTCCTGAGCTGGGCGGTGATATCCACGCCGATGATCTCTCCGGATGGCTGGGGCCTTTTGCCTGGCAGGGGTTCGCTGGAGATGAGGCGAAAATTCGGGATTCCTCTGCGGGAGAAGGCTTCGTGCACTTGGGCAGGGGTATGGCGCCGGTGATAGGAGACATCGCAATATTCGCAGACGCTGGCCACTCCGAGGGGCAGGGGCGGGCAGAGGCTCACGCTGGGATGGGGCGAGAATCCCTGGGTGAAGACGGTGTCCAATGGCATTTGCGCGATGAGGCGAAAGAGCATGCGCATCCAATCCAGATGTGAGATGAAGCGGAGGATGCCCTCTTTGGCATACCAGATCCGGAGGCGGTGTTGAGGCTGATTTGAGCTGGATTTGATGCCGGGGGCTGCAGAACCAGAGGAAGGTGGAGGAGGCTGCCAGGCTGGGGCGGAAACGGTTTGGAGGCCGAGGCCGCAAACACCGCATTGGGAGCAGAGTGCGCGGCAATCGGGAGTGGTTTCCCCACATAGCGCTTTGTTCCACTCACCGAGGAGAAAATCCCGGGAAACGCCGATATCAACGAAATCCCAGGGAAGTGGTTCGTCCTTCGTCCTGGACCGCAGCCATGCGTTGGGATCGAGGCCCAGCGCGGTGAAGGCCTGTTCCCAGAGGGAGAAGTCGAAGCATTCGTTCCAGCCGTCAAACCTGGCCCCGAGTCGCCAGGCTTCATAAATGACATCACCGACGCGTTCGTCGCCTCTGGAGAAGACGGCTTCGAGCAAGGAGGACTCGATGGTGTGGTATTTAACGCGGACATTGCGCTGGCGGGCGAAAGCCTGTTTCACTAAGAGGCAGCGGCGCAGCAGCTCGGCGGGAGGGCACATTTCGGCCCATTGGAAAGGCGTGAAGGGCTTGGGCACGAAGGGGGAGAGGGTCAGGTTGATCTGCAGCCTCATGCCCAGAGAGGCGATCTTGGCAACGAGGTTCACGATAGCTGCGATATCCTCATCCGTTTCAGAGGGGAGCCCCACCATGAAATAGAGCTTGATCTTCTGCCAGCCGAGGTCAAGGGCGGTTCGGACGCCGCGTAGGATCTCGGCTTCCGAAAGGTTCTTGTTGATTACATCGCGCAGGCGTTGTGAGCCCGCCTCGGGGGCGATGGTGAGCCCTTCGCGTCCCAGAGCGCGCATCAATTCCACGGTTTGGGGATCGAGGGCGTCCACCCGCAGCGAGGGCAGGGAAATGTGGGTCCTGTCTGTGTCCACGGCCCCGAGCAAGCCTTCCAGGAGTTCCTTCACGCGGCTGTAATCGCTGCTGGAAAGCGAAAGCAATCCGGCTTCGTCCCAGCCCGTGAGCGCGATCTCGTCCAGGATCTGGTCGCGTACTTGGCCAGCGTCCCGCTCGCGCACCGGACGGTAGAAATAGCCAGCGTGGCAAAAGCGGCAGCCGCGGGAGCAGCCCCGCATGATCTCCGCGACGCAGCGGTTGTGGGTGGCAAGCTGCCAGGAAAGCAACTGGGGGCTGTGGAGGACTGTACCGGCTGAAAAGGAGGCGAATTTGCGGGAGACTATCCTTTGGCCCGAATGAAGCGCGGGAACGAAGCAGCCTGAGATCTTCGCCAGTTCGCGCAGACGCCCCTCGCGCCCATTAATGCGGGTGAAAACCCCGGCGATCTCCCTGATGGCTTCCTCCGCCTCACCGAGGAAGAAAACATCAATAAAGCGGACCAGCGGCAGGGGATTGGTGGCGCAGGGGCCGCCCGCCATCACAATGGGATGCGCTTCGCCACGCTCGCCTGCCAGGACGGGGATCTGCGCCAGGGATAGCGTTTCGGGGATATTGGAATAGGTTATTTCGCTTTGCAGGGTGATGCCCACGAGGTCGAAATCCCCCAGCGGGCGGCGGCTTTCGAGGCCGAACAGGGGCAGCTCTTCGCGCCGCATGATCTCGATCATGTCCAGCCAAGGCAGATAGGCGCGGTCCGCCATAACACCTTCCAGGCGGTTGATCTCAGAATAGAGGATCTTGAGGCCGAGATGTGAGACGCCGACCTCGTAAACGTCTGGATATACGAAGCAGAAATTGATCGACTGCCAGGCTTTGCGGACGGCGTTGAGCTCGTGGTCGATGTAGCGTGAAGGTTTCTCCACAAGGGGCAGCCAGGGTTCGAAAGGGATCTCTCGCATGGTTCAGAGAGAACGGATCTGAATGTTTACCTGGTGCCTGTCTCCCCAGCGGAGGAGGGATTTGCAGGCGGGGGAGTCCTGCAGGTGCTTGCGGACGGAGGCGGCGTGGCTGGAAAGGTTCTCAAGGGTGTCCACATAGCGGCATTCCTGGAGGTAAAACCTATCGCCGGGCTTGAGCAGTTCCTGGATGCGGCTGATATCACGCCAATCGAAGAGGCGTTCAAAGAAGGTGGTGCGGAATTCGTATTCCCTGCCGCTCTGGCGAAGGATGTCCATGCTGCGGAGGACGTCTCCGACCGGCACAGTGGAGCGTGAGATTAGGCGGTAGAGGTTTGGCGGCGCCTTGATGTCCATGGCCCAGTAATCCACCAGATCTTGGTTGGAGAGGCTTTGCAGGACTTCGGGTTGAGAGCCGTTGGTGTCCATTTTCACCAAGTAGCCCAAGTATTTGAGCTTCTTGACGAAGCGCACGAGATCAGGCTGCACGGTCGGCTCCCCTCCGGTGATCACCACCGCACCCAGTTTTCCCCGCCGTCGGCGCAGAAAATCCAGGACCTTGCCCGTCACCAAGGGCTTGGCGTAACGAGCGGGATCCACCAATTCGGGGTTGTGGCAGTAAGGACAGCGGAAATTGCAGCCCTGCGTGAAAATGATGGCGGCCAACTGCCCGGGGTAATCGAGCAGAGAGAACTTTTGGAAGCCTCCGATCAGCATCAGATATGGTTACAAAGCATCATGCAGCGCGTGAGTGTGCTGCTTGCGGCTGTTTTTGATGGTGTCAAAAGTGGTGCGGAGGCGGAATTCGGCCTTCTTGCCCTCGTTCCATTGAGATACGGGGCGCAGATAGCCCACGATACGGGAAAAAACCTCCGTCTGCTTGTGGCAGAGAGGGCAGACAGGCTGTTCACCCACCAGATAGCCGTGCTGGGGGCAGATGCTGAAGGTTGGGGAGAAGGTGAAATAGGGCAGGCGATAGCTGTCGCAGATAGTGCGGACAAGCTTGCGGATGCTTTCACCATGTTCCACCCGCTCCCCGCCAAAAATATGCAACACCGTCCCGCCGGTGTATTTGGTCTGCAGCTCGTCCTGGAGATCGAGCACCTCAAAGATGTCATCAGAGAAGTTAACGGGCAATTGGGAGCTGTTGGTGTAGAATGGAGTGTCGGAGCCGCAATTGGCGCTGATGATGTCTGGATGGAACTTCTTGTCCAAAATGGCCAGGCGGTAGCTGGTGCCTTCTGCTGGGGTGGCCTCGAGGTTGTAGTTGCATTCCGTTTCCTCCTGGAAGGCCACCAGCCGCTCACGCAGATAGTCCATCACCTTTAGCGCGAAATCGCGGCCATCAGAGGTTCCGAGGTTTTTGCCCAGGTGGTTGACGCAGGCTTCGTTCATGCCGATGATGCCGATGGTGGAGAAGTGGTTTTTCCAATATTGCAGGAATCGCTCGTAGATATTTTTCAGGTAGAAGCGGGTGTATGGATAAAGGCCGTTGAGGGTGTAGCGTTCAAGGATCTTGCGCTTGATTTCGAGGCTGTTTTTGGCGATCTGGAGGTTGTCCTCCAACAGGGCGAAGAATTCCTCCTCGCTGTGGGCGCGATATCCTATGCGGGGCAGGTTGAGGGTGACTACGCCGATGGACCCGGTGAGCGGATTGGCACCAAAGAGGCCTCCCCCACGGGCTTCCAACTTGCGGGTGTCCAAACGCAGGCGGCAGCACATGGAGCGGGCATCGTTGGGATCGAGGTCGGAATTGATAAAGTTGGAAAAATAGGGGATGCCATATTTGGCAGTGGCCTCCCAGAGGTAGCTCAGGCGCGGATCCTCCCAATTGAAGTCCCTGGTGATGTTGTAGGTGGGGATGGGGAAGGTGAAGACGCGGCCTTTGGCGTCGCCCTCGATCATCACTTCCAAAAAGGCCTTGTTTAGCATGTCCATTTCAGGTTGGAACTGGCCGTAGGTTTCTATTTGTTGCTCTCCGCCGATGATCACGGGAGTGTTTTTATAGATGTCGGGAGGTTGGAGGTCAAGGGTGATATTGGTGAAGGGGGTCTGAAAACCGACGCGAGTGGGAACGTTGATGTTGAAGATGAATTCCTGCAGGGCCTGCTTCACCTCTTCGTAACTGAGGCGGTCGTAGCGGATGAAAGGCGCGAGCAGGGTGTCGAAATTCGAGAAGGCCTGGGCTCCGGCGGCCTCGCCCTGCAGAGTGTAAAAGAAGTTCACTATCTGTCCCAGGGCGCTGCGGAAGTGCTTCGCGGGGGAACTCTCCACCTTGCCCTCGGCGCCGCAAAAGCCCGTCATAAAGAGGTCCATGAGGTCCCAGCCGACGCAATAGACTGAAAGCTGGCCAAGGTCGTGGATATGGATGTCACCCTCGAGGTGGGCGCGGCGGATCTCGGGAGGATAGATCTTGTTCAGCCAGTAGGTTTTGCTGATCTCGCTGGCGATGTAGTTGTTCAGCCCCTGCAAGGAATAGGCCATGTTCGAGTTTTCGTTCACCTGCCAATCCAATTTTTCCAGATATTGGTCGATGAGCTGCACCCCCCCGGTGGAAAACATTTCGCGGATGCGGGCATGTTGGTCGCGATAGATGATGTAGGCCTTGGCCGAGCGCTTGTAGGGGGAGGCCAGCAGCACCTCTTCCACTATGTCCTGGATCCTCTCCACTTCAGGGATGGCGGCATCTATGATCTGTGCTGCGAGATTCACCACCCGGGCGGTCAAAACTTCTGCCACGTCGCCTTCAAACTCACCGGTGGCCTCGCCAGCCTTGTGGATCGCGCGCACAATTTTCTGCTTATCAAAACTTACAATGTTCCCGTTGCGTTTTCGAATCTTCGAAAACATCACAACCTCCCTTGCGATACATATCGATAATCTATTCAAAAGCTTTGGTTTAAGGATTTGCGATCGACTTTAACCATATCCGCACCATCGCCATGAATTGCATAGATTCAAGAACTTATCATTTCTGTCAAGCTAAACTTGCGGGTTGTTCCCACTATTTATCCAAACCCCGTCTGATGTCGGCAGATACAATTATCCCCTCTCTGCTCTAATGAAGGAGTAACCCATTTTGTTAAGCCTATATTCATTAAGATTTCTTTCCACGTTGGAATCATACTATGGTTTCAGCAAGGAGTCGGTACTTCTGATGATTGAAATGGGGCTTTGAGTCAAAGTGGAGGCTTGGTTTGCAAAAATGTGAGCATTTTTTAGCAGTCTCACTTTTCGATTGACAATTATCGGCTTTGGATTACTTTGTCTTTCGATTAGCAGTTTATGACTGCGAGTGCTAAAATACCAAGGAAAGATCGCCGAGACATGAAGAAAAATCAGCTCAGACTCAATACAACCCTGGCCGCGCTGGTGGATGAGTTCATCAGCAGCAACGAGCCGGTGTCTTCACGCGTTCTGAATGAGAAGTATCTCCGGGGAGTGAGTTCGGCCACGTTGCGCCTCGATCTGATGAAGTTGGAACAAGCCAATCAGATCCGGCAGCCGCACACTTCCTCGGGTCGGGTTCCCACCCTCCAGGGCTACCGTAGCTATCTGCGCCTGATCGAACCTGAACACGACAAGGTGCATTACCAGGACATGGAGATGCTCCGCGAGCTCTTGATCAAGAACTACAAGGACACGCCGCTGGCCTTGCACTACATCATGCTGATGCTGGCCAAGGAGACCGACCAACTCAGCTTTGTGGCGGAGCCCGAGGTTTCCGGCGGATATCTGGCGAAGCTTGAGGTTTTTCCCATCGGCAACGGCAAATACATCTTCGTGATGAGCCTTGATTCAGGCTTGGACAAAACTGTGGTGATGAAGCTGGAGCACGATTTCACAGAGGCGCAGCTGAAAAAACTGGTGCGCTACCTCAATGACGAACTGGCGGGACTGCGCATCTACGACATCGCCAACCGGGTGCTGGTGGAAATGCGGGAAAACATGTACCGCGACAACCCTCTGGTGAGCACCTTCCTGCGTGAGTTGCACAAGGCTTTTGTGGATATCAGCGATTTTTACATTAACTACGACGGCAGAATCAAATTTTTGGAGCAGCCTGAGTTCGATTCCAAGCGTAATATCCTCAGCTTTATGAACCTCATCCAGCGCCAGGACACTGTGATCAAACTGATGCGTTCCCAGGATGGAGGCGACAGGGCCAGGGTGTTGATGGGCGAGGATTTCAACGTTCCGGAATGGACTGATTTTTGCCTCATCTACGGTCGCTATGAGGTTTTTGGCATACCCGGATACCTGGGTGTGGTGGCGCCCCTGCGCACGCAATACCGCAGGCTGATCCCGCTGATCCGCGACATCACTAAAACCATAACCGAAACCACCCGCAAGGGCATGATGGTGGCAAAATAGGAGGAACGGTGAAGAAGAAAAAAGAAAAACTAACCGAGGAACAGGAATTGAAGGCTTTCGCGGAGGAATCCGCGGAAGGCGCTGAAGAGAAGTTGGAAAAGGAGTCCGATCCAATGGAAAAGATCGCCGCGCTGGAGCGCGAGAATGCAGAATTGAAGGACAAATATTTGCGCAGCATGGCGGAATTTGAGAACTTCCGCCGCCGCAGCAACCAGGAAAAGAGCGATTGGGTCAAGCTGGCCACGCAGAAACTTGCCTTGGAGGTCTGCGATGTGGTGGACAACTTTGAACGAGCCCTCGGCCTGATCGCAGAGGAAGACCGCGAGGACGGCTTTGTGAAGGGTGTGATGCAGATCGAACAGCAGTTGCGGGGCGTGCTGGAACGGGAGGGCGTGAGCAAGATCGAAGCCCTCGGCCGGGAATTTGATCCCGCGCTGCATGAAGCCCTGGCCCACATTCCCAGCGAATATGACACCAACTTGGTGGCCGCTGTGATCCAAAACGGCTACACCATGCACGACAAGGTGTTGCGCCCTGTCCGCGTGGCTGTGTCCAGCGGCAAAGAAGAAACCATTGGGGACGCCCCACCCTCCGGACTGGACAATCCTCCGGGTAGCGGGGATCCCCACAGCATAAACATTGAAGTGAAATAAAGTACCATGGAGGAAAAGAAATGGGAAAAATAATCGGAATAGATCTGGGAACCACCAACTCCTGCGTCGCCGTCGTTGAAGGCGGCCAGCCGGTGGTTATCACCAATGCGGAGGGTGGCAGGACTACGCCTTCTGTGATTGGTTTCACGAAAGATGGACAGCGTCTGGTGGGGCAGCTGGCCAAGCGCCAGGCTGTCACCAACCCTGTCAACACGGTGTTTTCGATCAAGCGTTTCATGGGCCGCGCCTACAACGAAGTTGGATCAGAGATCCAGCAGGTCCCCTTCAAGGTCAAGAGTGGCCTCAAGGGCCAGGCGGCGGTGCACATCGACACCGACAACAAGGATTACACTCCGCAGGAGATCTCAGCGATGGTGCTCACCAAAATGAAGGAGACCGCGGAAGCCTATTTGGGCCAGACAGTCACCGAAGCCGTGATCACCGTTCCTGCTTACTTCAACGACGATCAGCGGCAGGCCACCAAAGACGCCGGCAGGATAGCTGGTTTGGACGTGAAACGCATCATCAACGAGCCCACTGCCGCGGCTTTGGCCTACGGCATGGAAAACAAGAAAGAGCAGAAAGTGGCCGTTTACGACCTCGGCGGCGGCACCTTCGACATCTCCATCCTGGATATCTCGCAGGGCGTGGTGGAAGTGCTCTCCACGAACGGCGACACCCACCTCGGCGGAGACGACTTAGACAAACGAGTGATCGACTGGATGCTTGATCAGTTCAAGAAACTGGAAGGCATCGACCTCTCCAAGGACCCGATGGCGATGCAGCGCCTGCGCGAAGCCGCCGAAAAAGCCAAGATCGAGCTTTCGGGCACGCAGACAACCAACATCAACCTGCCCTTCATAACAGCTGACGCCACCGGCCCCAAACACCTCAATCTCGACCTCAGCCTGGCGGAATTCAACCGCCTAACGGAAGAGCTCGTGCAACGCACGCTGGGTCCCTGCAAACAGGCCATGGCAGATGCCAAGGTGAGCGCCTCTGACATCCAGGAAGTGCTGTTGGTGGGTGGAAGCACCCGCATCCCGGCGGTTCAGGACGCGGTGGAAGCATTCTTTGGTAAAAAACCGAACCGCAGCCTCAACCCCGATGAAGTGGTGGCCATTGGCGCGGCTATCCAGGGTGCCATCCTTTCCGGCGACGAGAAGGTGAACGATGTGCTACTGCTTGACGTTACCCCGCTCACACTGGGCATCGAGACCCTCGGCAGCGTAATGACGGCGCTGATCCCGCGCAACACCACCATCCCCACCAAAAAGAGCCAGGTCTTCTCCACCGCCGCGGACAACCAGACGGCGGTCACCATCCACGTGCTCCAGGGTGAGCGTTCCATGGCGGGCGACAACAAATCCTTGGGGCGTTTCGACCTGGTGGGCATCCCCTCCGCCCCCCGCGGAATCCCCCAGATCGAAGTAACCTTCGACATCGACGCCAACGGTATCCTCCACGTCTCTGCCAAAGACAAGGGCACTGGCAAGGAACAGTCCATCCACATCGACCGCGCAGGAGACATGAGCAAGGACGACATAGATCGCATGATCAAGGAAGCCGAAATGCACGCCGAAGAGGATAAAAAACGCCAGGAATTCATTTCCGCCAAAAACGAACTGGACAGCCTCATCTTCGGCACGGAAAAGAGCTTGCGGGATTATGGGGACAAGCTGAGCGAAAGCGAAAAAAGCGATCTGGAAGCCGAGCTCAAGTCCGCCAAGGAGCAGATGGAAAAAGCCACCGAAGCCTCTGAGTTGGAAACTGTCAAACAAAACCTGGCCCAAAAAGCCCAGCGCCTCGGAGAGATCATCTATTCGCAGGCGCAGCAGGATCAGGCTGCCGAAGGCGGTCCCGCGGAAGGCCAGCCCGGTCCGCAGCCGGAGGAACCGCAGCAGCCGGAAGGTCCCATCGACGCCGATTTCGAGGTGGTTGACGATAAATAATCCTGGCATCAGTCCCGGCGGGGACATGCTCTCCGCCGGGGTGAAGCCTTGCAGCAAGACAGAGGAGTAGAAGTGGCGAAAAGAGATTATTACGAGGTTTTGGGCGTACCCAAGACCGCGGATGAAGCCGAGATCAAGAGAGCTTACCGCAAGCTGGCGATGCAGTTCCATCCGGACAAGAATCCGGACAACAAGGCGGCGGAGGATAAATTCAAGGAAGCCTCCGAGGCCTACGAGGTCCTCTCCGACAAGGACAAGCGCCAGATCTACGATCAATACGGCCATGCCGGCATCGACCAGCAGTTTGGCAACGGCGGCTTCAACTGGAATAATTTCAGCCATTTTGAGGACATCAGCGACCTGTTTGGTGGAGGTGGTTTCGGCTCAATCTTCGAAACTCTCTTCGGAGGCGGCTTTGGCAGCCGCGGTGGCGGACAGCACCGCTCCAACCAAGGCAGCGACTTCCGCATAGAACTCTCCCTCAGCCTCAAGGAGATCGCCCTCGGCGCGGAAAAAACAGTCAAGATCAACGTCAAGGAAGCTTGTGACGTCTGCAAGGGCAGTGGCAGCGCCGATGGCAACTCCGAAACCTGCAGCCAGTGCCGGGGAACGGGGCAGGTGCGCACCGTGCGCCAGTCGCTCTTCGGCCAGATGCAGACGGTTTCCGAATGCCCCTCCTGCCAGGGCGAAGGCAAGATCATCCGCAATAAATGTAACAAATGCTATGGCGAAGGCCGCATGGCCAAGACCAAGGAGATCAAGGTCAAGATCCCGGCTGGCATGGAGCAAGGCCAGATCCTGCGGGTGCGCGGACAGGGGCACATTGGTCCCCGCAACGGCCCCCCCGGCGATCTGCTGGTAGAGGTCCACGAAAAGCAGGATGATCTTTTTGAACGCCGCGGCAACAACGTCATTGTCGAATTTCCCATCCACTTCACCCAGGTTGTTTTGGGTGATGAGATCATCGTGCCCACCCTCACCGGCAAGGCCAAAATGAAGATCCCGGCGGGAACTCAGAGCGGCAGGGAATTCCGTCTCAAGGGTGAGGGCATCCAAGGCTTGAACAGCTATTCCCGCGGCGACCTCATCGTCCGCGTCAACGTGGTCACCCCCTCCCGGCTCTCCCGGGAAGAAAGCGAGATCTACAAACACCTGGCGGAGATCAACAGCAAGCGCGAACTCAAGCCCGGCAAGAGTTTCAGGGAAAAACTGAAGGACTTTTTCACCTGATCGGAGCCTCCCCATGCCATCAGCCTACTTTCCCGGATTGGAAACCGCCCAGGCGGGTTCACTGCTCCGCCTTGAGGGCGAAGAGTTTCACCATCTGGCCAGGGTGGCCAAGCGCCGCTTGAGTGAACCTCTGAAGTTAAACTCGGGTGAAGGGACGCTGGCCTGGGCGAATCTTGAAAGCCTGGAGCGCGACGCCGCCATCCTGCGTGTCCTCAGCCTCGAACGCCAACCAAAGCCCCGTCATATCTTTGCCATTGCCTTTGCCCTGCTGAAAAACCGCCACGACGAACTGCTGGTGGAAAAATGCGTCGAGCTGGGCGCCAGTGCCTTATTTCCCTTGATCACAGAACATTCGGTGCGCCAGCCAGCCGCCAACACCCTGGCCCGCTTTGCCCGGGTTAGCCTGGCAGCCATCAAGCAGTGCGACAATCCCTGGCTACCCCGTCTGCATCCACTTCAAGGATTGGCTTCCGCCCTGTCAGCCATCCGCGCGGAGGGATTCACCCCCATCCTCTGCTCCGAACGCCAACCCAAGCTGTGGCTGCATCATTTTGGTGAGGCGGAGGTTGGCGATCCCTGCTTCCTGATAGGTCCGGAGGGAGGTTGGAGTGAAGCTGAATTCAAACAGATGGAGGGTTTGTTGGATATCTCATTGGGCGAACTCGTCACCCGAGCAGAAACAGCCGCCATCGCTGTCGCTTCACAATGGCAGGCATATGCCAACAGGCTGGCAAAAATCAACTAAAACTACCTTACAAACACAGTTCCTGCCGCAGTAACCCCATCAGGTCATCCTCATCCTCGCAAACGAGGTCCATCCTCAAGGCCAGCAATTTGTCCCTCAATTCCGCGTGTCGAGCCAGTTTCGCCAGATCCTTTTCTGTGCAGAGCAGCGCTTGGGCCTCGTATTTTTGGGCCAGGAACGCCATTTGCCGGATTTCAGATGTGTTTGCGAACGCGTAGTGGTCAGCATGGCGGAAATGATGCAGCCAACTCAACCCCAAAGCCCTCATTGTTTCTTCAACTGAGTCTGGATCAGCTACACCGCTGATCAGCAGAAGCTTGTCCCCCTTCAATAGATCCAGGTCCACCGCTTTGCCTTCCGCTGTCACCCCATCCCGCGCTTGCAGCCTGCAGTGGATGAGAGGAAGGTGAAAACTTGCCCAGCAGCCATTTTCGGCTGTTGCCCCACTGTTGGCGCTTTTGTGCGTGACGACAAGTAATGAGGCCGCTTCCAGCGCGGAAAGTGGCTCGCGCAAATATCCCGCTGGGAGCACGCGTCCATTGCCACAGCCGGTGTCGGCACCGATGCAGACGATATCGAGATCGCGGGCTATGCCCAGATGCTGAAAGGCGTCATCTAATATCACCACATCCAAATCGGGAAATTCTGCCAGCAGCAATGACACTGCCGCAACCCTCTGTTTACCTACAACCACCGGGATTCCGGGCAGGCGCTGGGAGATCAGCCAGGCCTCGTCGCCGGCTTCATTCACATTGTGTAGCATCCGATGACCGTCCGAAACGAGGGTTGGAGTGTTTTCCAGACTGCCTCTATAGCCCCGATGCGACACTCCCACCCGCAGCCCAAGTCCGTTCAGCACTCCCACGAGGTGGATGCACAGAGGAGTTTTCCCGCTTCCGCCCGCAGTGAGGTTGCCGACGCTGATCACCCTGCAGGGGGCACGCCAGGCCTTGGGGGAAAGCCTTTTGCGGCGTTGGGATTGGATTAACCCATAAAGACTGCCCAGCGGACTGAGCAGTTCGCTAAGCGGGGAGCGCTTTCTGAGGTGTTTGCTGATCAGGTCCTGGCTGCCCAATCACCCTTCCGGAATGAATTTTGCCTCGATCAGGGCGATCAGTTTTTCGGTTTCGAAGGGCTTGAAGAGGATGTCCTGCAGGCCGTTCGATTTGGCTCGCACCAGCACATGGTTGGGATCGTAGCCAAAGCCGGTCATCATGATCACGGGCAGTTCCGGATCGTGGTCCTTGATCCGCCAAAACAGCTCGTAGCCGTCCATGTCCGGCATGGCGATGTCGGTGATCACCAGGTCGATTCCGCCGCCGATGATCTCTTTGAGCGCGTCCAGGCCGTTGTTGAATCCCAGCACCTTCCACTGAGGGCGGGAAGCCTCCAGCTGTAGTTTCAGGTTCACGATCAGGCCTTCCTCGTCATCAACTATACAAATTATTTTCAACATCTATTCATTGTCTCCAATTATCATGTCTCTTATCTGCCGGTATTTGGCCAGCGCTTTTTCCGCGATCTCTTCCGGAAGGTGGGGCGCTGGGGGTTGTTTGTCCCAGCCTGAGGCGAGCAGATGGTCGCGCACGATCTGTTTGTCGAAGCTGGGGGGACTGCTCCCGAGGGAATGTTGTTTTAAGTCCCAAAAGCGCGAGGAATCAGGTGTTAGCGCCTCGTCGGCCAGCAGGATCTGATCGCCTGAAGCGCCAAATTCGAACTTGGTGTCGGCCAGCACGATGCCCTGCTTCAGCAACTTCGCGTGAGCCCATTCGTAGAGCTCGAGTGATTTTACCCTGATGAATTCGGCAATATCGGGGTCCATGCGCCGTTCCATCTCCGCAAAGCTGATGTTCTCGTCGTGGCCCTCTTCGGCCTTTGTGGATGGGGTGAAGAGCGGTTGCGGCAATTTCTGGCTCTCCTTCAGGTCCTCCTCCACCGTCATTCCGCCGATAGTGCGGCTGCTTTGGTATTCGCTCCAGGCCGAACCGCTGATGTAGCCCCGCACGATGCATTCGAATGGGATCACCCGCAGTTTGCGCACCAGCATGCTCCGTCCACGCAGATAGTCCTGGAATGGCTCAAACTCAGGCGGGTAATCTTCGATCCGGTCGGTGATGAAATGGTTGGGAACGATCTTTGCCGTGGCTTTGAAGTTATGCGATGCGATCTGGTTGAGGATGGCCCCCTTGCCCGGCAGCAGATCCGGCAGCACCACGTCGAAGGCCGAGATGCGGTCGCTGGTGACGATCAACAGCTTGTCGCCGAGGTCGTGGATGTCTCTCACCTTGCCCTGATGGCTTTGAAATACAATATCCAAATTGCCTATTTTATCATACATAGCCTATCCTTTATGATGTTTTACATAATGTTCATAGAGCAGGCGCGCTTCGTCAGTGTAGGTTAAATTGATCGCCAGTAGCTCGTTTTCCCGGTAGGATACCGGCTGATGGGCAAACTCGTATTTCACCCCGTCCGCAAAGCACCAGCTCAACATTCCATTGGCCACGCCGAAATCTTGCTCATTGTAATTCAGACTCTTGGTTACGTAGAGGAAATTCAGCCAGTCCCGGTAGTGCCTGAGGTTTTCCAGTTCTTCGTCCAGCAGGTCGGCCTTGGCAAATTCGAGGTCGTTGAAATAGCGCTCGCGTTCCTGCTCCACCATATCCAGGATGCCATTTTGGGGGTGGAGGTAGGTTTCGCGGAGGAGGGTGTCAAGCTTGTCCAGATCAGGCTTCGCGGCATCAGCGGGTTCGTCTTCGAGGGCCAGGCACCAGCCCTGGCAGATACCGGCATCGAGCTTGAAGCAGGGATGGCTTCCGGTTTCGCACAAAGGTAGCCTGAGTATCCGGGAGAAGCTGTCCATCACGTCATTGAGTAAAAAGCGTCCTCTCCAGGGGCCGGCATAGGTCCAGTCGTCATTGGTGTCTTCCCTCACGCTTACAAAGGGGAAACGGTGTCCGTCGAGGGCCAGATAGACGTAATCCCGGCTGGGCTGCATGACTGGCTGTAACGCTAACTGATGCTGCCGGAGAAAGACTTTTTGTCGGATCAGGGCGTCGACGGCCAGCGGATAGTTTTCTATCTGCAGGTTATCGGCCAGCCGGGAGTTATCGCCGTAGCGTTGATCATTTTCCGCTTTACCGCGGACCACCTTCAAACGTTGGGCCAGATTGCGCGTGATGCCGCACCACAGCGGCTGTTCGCCCTGCCTGAAAGTATAGAAAACCCAGCCCGGGGGAAGCTCAATGTTCCTCGGATAGCAGTTTTTTTCCCATTTTACGCTGATCATGCTTCCAAGGTTTTAACCGGCGGCTTTATGTCAATCAGAATATTAAGCGGCGCAGCCTCGAACCCCATCTATGGCAAAGCTGGCTGGGAAAGGGGTTTGGGCTTAACGGTGAAGATAAAATAGAGGGTTCCCAGCAGGCCGAAAGCGCCCGCGGTGTAAAAATTCAATTGGGGGCTTTTTTGCCACAGGAAAGCACCGCCGAAAGCAGCCAGGGAAACGATCACATCCCGGATAAGGTAATAGGTTCCGAAAGTGGAGGCTTTGGCCCCTTCCGGTGCCAGATCGAGGATCAGGGCTTTGCGAGTGGGTTCGCCAAACTCTTTCAGCCCTCTCAGGATGAACGCAAAGATAAGAGCGGTAAAGCTGCTGCAGAGCGAAAGCACCAGTGGGAAGAGCGTGAAATTCACAAAAGTGATGGCGATATAGGGTTTCCGCGAGCCGCGGTCGGCCAGCCAGGCTACCGGAATGTAGATCAGCATTGCGGTAACCATCTCGATAGCGGTGAGCAGGCCGAACTGGGCGGCGCTGAATCCTTTGGCCTGGATCACCCAAACCACCACGAACGCGTAGGGGATCTGTTCGCAAAAGCGGATCAGGATATCCGAGACCAGCAGCTGGCGCAATTGCGGCGGGATATTGATCTTCAAGTGCTGCGGATTCTTCTGCGCCCGGGCCGGTTCCCTGATGAAAAGTTGCTGGATGACCAGCGCGAGCAGGGCAAAACCGATGGCAGCGAAGAAAGCGTAGCGCACTCCCCGCACCATGCCGAAAGCTGATATCAGCCCCCCTCCGATCAGCGGGCCCAGTGCCATGGGCACCCGGCGGACCATTGAGTGCATCGAAACGCCCATGCCGTGCTTGTTTTGGGGCAACACATCCGCTACCAGGCTCATAGTGGCAGGCAGCGAGATGGCGCTCCAGGAAAGGAAAAAGACCGCGCCCACTATCACCGCCCAGCTTGAGGGAACCATGATCACGATGCTGTAGCCCAAAACAGCCAGCAGATTAAAGATCAGCAGGGTGCGCTTGTAGCCCAGCCTATCGGCCAGAAATCCGCCCGGAAAGCTGTAGAGGGCTGAAAGCAGGTTATCCATGCCGTTCAGTAGCCCGATGATCAGCGGGGTTCCGCCCAGGGCGATAATGTAAACAGGCAGGAAACGCTCGGCCATGCGTTCCCCCATCCCCACCAAAACCGCCATCGCCAGAGAGGCCGCGATCCCCGGTTTCAAAGCCAGGAAACCGGCGACCCGCCGCAGGTTGGGCTTCATTTCAGTTTCAACAGCCAGCCTGTGAGGAAATAGCCGCCAACCATTGCCAGGGACGATACAGCGAACGCGAGGTAGAAATTCACAGCCCGCTTGAGCAGCAGGGGAAAGAGGATGAAAAAGATCAACGAGGGCAGCACCAACCAGAAGATCTCCGTGGATAGAGCCGCGATCTTGGCTGTATCCTTGGTCTCGCGATACATCCAAAGTATGGCGAGGAATGAGACCAATGGAACGGAGGCCAAAACAGCGCCGAGGAGGGTGCTGCGTTTTGATATCTCGCCGATCAGAACTATCAAGGTGGCTGAGATCAGAACTTTGAGAGCGTAATACATCAGGCTATGGTTCCTCCTCCCAAAAGGGTATCCTCCAGATAGATCACGGCGAATTGGCCGGGCGTCACAGAAATCTGGGGCTGGTCAAAGACCACTTCCACTGCTCCTCCATCCAACGGCTTGACAAGACATGGGGCGGGATGGTGGGCGAGGCGGATCTTGGTCTCGGCGCGAGTTTCTGCGACAATTGGCAGGATCGAGACCCAGTTGACATCTACAGCCACCAAACTGCTACTAAAGAGAAAGCTCTGTGGACCAACACTCACCCGGTTGTTTTCTGCGTCGAGTCCGGTCACATACCAGGGTTCTGGCATTCCGCTGACGCCCAGATGACGGCGTTGGCCAATCGTATAATGGATCAGGCCGCGGTGTTGGCCAATGACATTACCCTCGGGGCCGACCATATCGCCAGGTTGGATCTGCTTCTGATCAAAGAGGAGGGGATGGTCTTCCTCGCTCACAAAATCCTGGCTTTCGGCCTTGCCCAGCAGATGAACCAAGCCCCGGTCGCGGGCAATTTCCCGCACTTGGGCCTTGCTGAGATCGCCAAGGGGAAAGAGTGTGGAGGAAAGTTGCTCCTGCGAGAGCAGACAGAGGAAATAGGATTGGTCCTTGAGCTGATCGGCGGCTTTGTGCAGTTGCCAGCGCCCGGATCCAGGGTGGAACCCGGTCCTGGCATAATGGCCAGTGGCAAAGAGGTCGAACTCCATGCCCTGGTTTCTCAACAACTGTGGGAGGAGGCCAAACTTGAGCTGGCGATTGCAGACCACGCAGGGATTTGGGGTGCGGCCTCGCAGATATGCTTGTCGATAGTAGTCGAGCACCTGGGTTTCAAAGTCCGGACGCAGATCTACGCAGTGAAGTTCAATGCCCAGGAGTTCGCAGGTTTGGGCCAAGGCCTCCCTGCTTTGGACATCCCGGGGACCGAAGCAGCCACCGCTGATGCCGTAGCCCTGACCCGCCTCCTCCTCCAAAACCATGTGGCCGCCCACCACCTCATAGCCCTGATCCTGCAGCAGAATGGCGCTCACGGCTGAATCGATGCCTCCGCTCATCGCCAGCAGCACCCGCTTCATCCGTGTACCTCGAAAAAACTCTCCAAACGCAGCAATGTGCGGGGATCCAGCTCTTCCGGCTGATCCCCCTCGAGAGTGAGGAAAGGCAGCTTGATGTGTTTCTTGAGGAGGATATTGTCGATCTGAAGATGGCAGAAGGACTGGGTGTAACTGATCACGACGTCGACCTTGCGCTGTTCGAGCTGGGGCAGGATGTCCTCCAGGCGCTCAAATATGCTGTAGGGATAGGTATAAACCAGGTATTGGTCGATGATGTCCGGCAGCAGGGCCGGCATCGCGAATTGCCTCTGAACTTCGTTGAACACAACGTCAGCGCCCTGTTCGGATATCCTGTCGTAGATGTCGCGGTAGATGGGGGGGACGCCGAGATAGGCGCAGCGCAGTCCGGCGGAGATGGGATCGCGGTTTGCGGCCTCGTTCAGGAAGGTGTCAAGTTCTTGTTCAAAGCGGTCGGGATCACCCTTGAAATCCGAGGAATTCACCAACCAAAGATGATTTTCACGGCCTGATACGAGCCGCTCTTTCCAGGTCCATTCATCCAAGGTTCGAAGTTTGGCGCGGATGGCGTCCAGGCGCCGTTTCACTTTCATCACAGTGGCACGGTCCACCTCAAAGTGGGTCTCCAGTTTGGCGATCTCGGCGTCCAGATCCTCCCGGGTGCGCTGCTGAGGAAATGAGAAATGCCAAACCGGCAGCCCCTCCTCAGCCAGCATTGAAGTGAGGGAGGCGCCGTTGGAACAGTCGCCCTGCACGATGCCGACCACCTCGTCCAGCCCGGCGGATAGGGCGGCGGTGAAATTGCCTTTGATCCAGGCGCAGATAGTTCGGGGAAAACCTTTCAATTCGGCTTTACGGACGTGGGCGGCGGAATCGCCTTCCACAAAGATGTTGTTCAGGTCAACGGGGGTGTGGCCGGCCGCGAACAACACTTCCACCGGGAAGGAGGTGGTGAAGCCCACACGTTTATTCTTCATAACTTTGCCTCAGATACTGCTCTTCCCAGTCCGCGATCTGGGATTGGGTGGCCTCGATCTCTGTTTCCAGCCGCGCCATCATTTCCTGCAGCAGGCTCAGACGCCCGGGTTCGGAGTAGGTTTCAGAGCGGGAAAGATCGGCATGGACAGCGGCGAGTTCCTCGCGCAGCTCTTCCAGGCGTTTCCCACCCTGTTCTATGCTCTGATGCAATTGCTCCAGATACCAGGGGTTGATCTTCTTTTTGCGTTCTCGGGGTGGAGGCGGAGCCTTGGAAATATCCGGCTCCTCGAAAGCCAGCTCGATCGCCCTCTGCCAGTCGCATTCAGGATCCTCGATGGTAGTGAAGACGCCTGAGGGCGAGGCTATCTTGCGGAAGACCCAGAATTTGGTGGCCAGTTCACCAAGGAACCAGCGGTCGTGGGAAACGAAGATGATGGTGCCGGAATAGGCTTTCAGCGCTTCCAGGAGGGCGTCCGTCATGCCGATGTCAAGATGGTTTGTGGGTTCGTCGAGGATCATCAGGTTCGGGTTGGAGTGGATCAGCTGACAGAGGAAGAGCCGGGAACGCTCACCACCGCTGAGCACGCGAACTTTTTTGTCCACGTCATCGCCGCGAAAGCCGAAGCGGGCCAGCCAAGCCAGAACATAGCCCTGAGGCGCCATGGGAACAAGCTGCCAAATGGTTTCCATCACCGTGAGGGAGTCGTCGAGGTTCACCTGATGCTGGTCGTAATAGCCGATCTCCAAGCTGGCGCCCATTTTGAGACTGCCGGCCATGATCTCGTGTTCGCCCAGCAGGATGTTCAGAAGTGTGGTTTTGCCGCAGCCGTTGGGTCCCAAAACGCAAACGCGGTCCTGGTAATGGGCTTTGAGGTTCACTTCGCGGGCGAGTTCCAACTCTTCCCCAATACCGAATCTGAGGTCGGCAAGGGTGTAAACGTCGTTGCCGCTACGTTTCCCAGCCGCCACGGGGAGGCGCAGTTGTTTGGCCTGGCCTGGCTTTCTGACTATTTCCATTCTATGCAGCATCTTTTGGCGGGATTTGGCAGAGTTGGTGCGGGTGCCGGCAATGAATTTCTGGATGTAAGCCTGGGTTTCGGCAATCAGCTTCTGTTGGCGTTCATATTGGCGCTGCTGGCTGAGCTGGGCAATTTCCTCAGCGGCCTTGAACGAGCTGTAATTTCCCTTGGTGACAGTTATCTGGCCATCCCGCAGGCTCCAGACGCTGCTGACGGTGTTATCCAGGAACTGTCGGTCGTGGGATACCACCAGAAAAGGTTTGGCCTGTTTCAGCAGATATCTTTCCAGCCAGGCGATCATCTCCAGATCGAGGTGATTCGTGGGTTCGTCCAGGATCAGCAGCTCGTGTTCCAGCAGCAGGATCGCGGCCAGACAAATGCGGGTCTGCTCGCCGCCGCTGAAATCGCCGCAGCGCCGGGACCATGTCTCAGGTGGAAGATAGAGCGAGGTGAGCACATATTTGAGTTCGTTCTCAAATTCGTAACCGCCCATGCTGGTGTAGCGCTCCACGCACTGGTTTAGCCTGGCTTCAGCTTCTGCGGTGTGCTCGGCTGCGAGGGCGTGGGAAAGGTTCTCTATCTCCTGGGCTAGCGAGGTGAGGTCCGAACGCGAAGTGCGGACGTGGTCCAAAAGGGTGATGCCGGGATCGAGCTTGAGGTCTTGGGGCAGCCAGGCCACACGGCAGTTCCGGGCGCGCAAAACCTCTCCGGAACTGGGTTGCAGCAAGCCCATAAACAAACGGATC
>LAHR01006086.1_pt1 | contig 21218 bp, 19 predicted proteins | sample 329641 | NCBI WGS metagenome assembly LAHR01 (sample SAMN03275701, study PRJNA271635) | activated sludge metagenome | isolation source: Sample C-3 Sludge from acetogenic chamber (third chamber) of Anaerobic...
GTTGTTTTGGAGTTCAAAGCGCTGGGAAAAGTATGCTGTCAAATAAGGATTTCAATAGCGCTTTGGACTTCAAACAGTGCTGGCAAGTGGTTTATTTGTATCGTTTTAACGGTCTCGATGCTTGAAGTCCAAGCCGGCTGTTAAACTATCTTTAGGCGCTAAAATCGCTTTGCCGGCTTGAACTCCAAGGCCAGAATCTGGTTTGTCAACAGCCTGAGCCCCGCAGGGGTTTGTTCTTTTACAATGGCGGAGGCTGGGTTTAAGGCAGGCGGGACGCCTGCCGCTCCCTGGGCTGGATTCCGGGGCCCCAGTCGCTGGCGCGACTTCCCCGGAATGACACGGCAAGCTGGGTTCTGACTCTGCTGGAGTCGATGCTCGTGACTCGCACGATTCCAGCATGGCCGGACCCGGAATAACGTTAATAGGCCGGATCAGGCTGTTTGGGGGCGGAAGGCCAGGCTGAGCAGGTACAAGAGGAATTCGAGGAGGACGATGTTGGCGCCGGTGGGCAGATTGAGCCACCAGGAGAGGGCGAAGCCTCCCGTGGCGGCGAGGATGGCGATCAGGGCGCTGACGGCCACCGCCCGGTCCAGGCGCCGCACCACATTAAAGGAGGTGGCGGCGGGCAGGATGAGTTGGGCGCTCACCAGGATGATCCCGGCGGCGCGGAGTGTGATGACGATATTGGCCGCCAGCAGGATCATGAAGAGCCGGTCCACGGTCCGCACCCGGAGGCGGTAATATTCGGCCAAATCCGCGTTGTAGGAAAGGTAAAAGAGTTCCTTGTAGCAAAACACGATAAAGAAGAGGTTCACCGCCAGCAGGATACCCAGATGCACCAGATCGGCGCCGGAGGCCAGCAGCACGTTGCCGAAGAGGTAGCTGGCCAGATCGAAGGTGTAGCCGCGGCGCAGGGAGATGAGGATGATGCCCAGGGCCATCGAGACGCTGAGGAAGATGGTGATGGCGTTGGCTTCCTGGAGCTGGCGCCGCCGGGCCAGCCAGGTGATGCCCAGCGCAACGGCGATCACGAAGATCAGGGTGGTGAACTGCAGATTCAGCCCCAGCAAAAGCGCGAGGGCGATGCCGGCAAAGGCGATGTGGGAAAGCGCCTCACCCAGATAGGAAACGCGGCGGAGGGTTACAAAGGGCGAAAACAGGGCCAGGCAGACCGAGGAGAGAAAGGAAGCGAGCAGGGCGTAAACCAGAAAGGAGAACATCAGTAGTCCTTTTCGATGATGCGCACCGCTTCGCCAAAGGTTTTGCGGATGTGTTCGGCGTTCACCAGGTCGGTTTGGGTGTGGCAGTGGAGGCGGCGGTTGAGGCAAACCAGGAAGCTGCAGTACCGGGTGAGGGTGTGCAGGTCGTGGGAGATGGTGATGACGGTCTTTCCAGCCTCATTGAGATCTTTGAGCAGGGCGAAGAAACTCTGCACCCCGGGCCGGTCCACCGAAGCCTCGGGCTCGTCGAGGATGAGGTATTTGCTGTCGGAAACAATCGCCCGGGCCAGAAAGACGCGCTGCAGTTCGCCTCCGGAAAGGCTGCCCAGAGCTTGGCCGGCCAGATCGGCGATACCGGTGGTGGCCAGGGCCTGGAGGGCCCTGTCTTTGTGTTTGGGGCTAAAACGCCGGCCGAGGCCGAGTTCCCCGGCCAGGCCCATCAGAACGAGGTCCAGGGCGGTGGCGGGGAAACGGCGGTCAAACTCCTCAAACTGGGGCAGATAGCCCAAGGGATTGGTTTTCAGCCACTGCTGATGGGGCAGGCCGTCGATGGCTATCGAGCCGCTTTGCAGGGGCAGGAGACCGAGCACCAGTTTGATCAGGGTGGATTTTCCCGCGCCGTTGGGACCGATGATGGCCACAAATTCGCCGTCGGAGATCTGAAGGTCAATATCCCGCAGCACGGGGATGCAGTTGTAGCTGTAGTTGAGGCCCGAGATGCTTATCACTGCGGTGTTCCCGGCTGCCAAGCCTGCTTCATCCGCCCCCAGTTGTCCGCGATCAGTTGCGGCAGGGTTCCGCTGCCAAGGCTGAATCCCAGGGGATCCAGCTCAATCAGCTTGAGCTTGAACTCCCGGGCCAGAACATCCGCCGACCTTCTGTCCATCTGAGGTTCCACGCAGACCGCGCGTACGCCGTGGGTGAGGATCAGATCCCCCAAGCGGGAGATCTCGCGGGGTGTGGGCTCGCGGCCTGGCGAGCTTTGCACACTGCCGAGGTGGTCGATCCGGTAAGCGAAATTGAACCAGTGAAAGCTGTCGTGAAAGGTGATCAGCGGGGTGGGACCCAGTTGATCGCGCTCGCGTCTGATCCGCTCATCCAGTTCGGCGAAGGCGGCGGCCAGATCTCCGGCGCGTCTGGCGATTCTGGTGGCCCGCGCGGGAAACATGTGCTGCAGGCGCTCGCTCAGCCGGAGGGTGAGAATTCGCATCAGCGGTGGGGAAAGCCAGAGGTGGGGGTTTCCGCCGTAAGCGGGCAGCTCCTTCCGGAGCAGGTCCTCCACCCTCAGATGGGATTCGCCCAGGGCGGCAAAAGCCCGCTCCAGATCTGTCTCCAGGCCCAGGCCGTTGGAGAGCACCAGATCGGCATCGCGCAGCGCTTTGAGGTCCCGCGGTCCCGGGCTGTAGGTGTGGGGCGAGGCGTTGGCCGGGATGAGGGCGCGTACTTCAAAATCCGGCCCCAGAAGTTCCCGCAGCAGGAGCTCATAGGGACGGATGGTGGCGATTACGAGCGGCCGCGCGTCCTTTTTTTCATACTGGCAGCCAGCCAGGGCCAGCAGCAGCAGAAGTGCCAGCAGGCCTTTGCGCATAGGTCATTCCATTTCGCGCAGCAACTGGGTGAGCAGGCGCACGCCGACTCCGGTGGCGCCATAGGCATTGATCCCGGCTTCCTTGTCCTTGAGGGCCATGCCGGCGATATCCAGATGCAGCCAGGGTTTGTCGTCCACAAATTCGCGGATGAAGAGGCCGGCGGTGATCGTTCCGGCCAGCGGCCCGCCGCTGTTCCTGAGGTCGGCGATCTCGCTCCTGATCAGCTCCAAATAGGGTTCATGAGCTGGCAGTTGCCAGATCTTTTCCCCGGAGAAATCGGAGGCCAGCTGGAGTTTTTCGAGCAGCTGATCGTTGTTGGTGAGCACGGCCATGATCTGGTTTCCGAGGGCTCCGACGGCCGCTCCGGTGAGGGTGGCGATGTCGATCACGGTGTGCACGTGTTCGCGGCTGACGGCATAGTGGATGGCGTCGATCAGGGTGAGGCGGCCTTCCGCGTCCGTGTTGATGACCTCGATGGTCTTGCCGCTCATGCTGCGGATGATGTCGCCGGTGTGGTAGGCAGCGCCGGAGATCATGTTTTCGCAGGCGGCGATCACCCCAACCACGTTGACCTTCAGCTTGAGGGTGGCCAGGGCGGCGAAAGTTCCGATCACGGCGGCGGCGCCGGCCATGTCGTTTTTCATGTTCACCATGCCGGGGGGGGTCTTGACGCAGTAGCCGCCGCTGTCGTAGGTGAGTCCTTTGCCGATGATGCCGATGGTTTTGGCCTTGGGATCAGGATTTCCGTGCCATTTCATCAGGATCAGGCGCGGCTCCTGAGCGGAACCCTTGCCCACGGCCAGAAAAGCGTCCATCTTCAGGCGTTTGAGTTTGTCCAGACCAAAGACCTCGATGGAAAAGCCGTATTGAAGGGCGGCTTTTTTGGCGGCATCGGCCAGGGTGTCGGGATAGATGACGTTGGCGGGTTCGTTCACGAGGTCGCGGGCGAAGTTGGTGGATTCGGCATAGATCCGGCCTTCGAGGATACCCCGGTTGATATGGCGGGTGGTCTTCAGGTTCAGGGCCAAATGAACTGCCTCCAGATCGTGGCCACGGCTGTCGCTGAGATATTTGTCGAACTTGTAGGCCGTGAGCAGCGCCGACTCCGCCAGGATGTGGCCGAAATTCACCTCTCCCACGGGATTGCTGAAGCCGGGGAAGAGATACACCTCCCGGGCCCCCAGCTTGAGGGCGTGGCGGATACTGAGGGCAAAAAGGTGGCGCAGCTTTTCGGGATTCAGTTCGTGGGGATTGCCCACGCCGCAGAGAATGATGTTGCTGCGGTGGCGGGCGTGCACCAGCGGAAAGCTTTTCAGGTTGGCGTGGCTGAAGCTGTAATCGTCCTGTTTAACGATCACCGCGACGGCGTTCTTGATATGTTCGGGCAGGTATTCGATGCTGTGGAAGTCACCTTTTTCACCGTGCATGATGACCACGGTGTCCATATGTTCAGCGGGTTTACGCAGCAGATCGATCTTCATGGGTTGTCTCCTCTATATGTCTGGAATCTAAAAATCTTCGCTCAGGCTGATGTAGTAGGTTGGCTTGGAGTGGGTTTCGAGGTCTGTGAGCCAAGTGACGTCCAAAGCCAGGATCACATAGCCCAGATCCAGGCGCGGACCGAATCCATAGCCCAGTTTCAGGTCCTTCAGCTTGCTGCCGTCGAGGGGCTGGAAGCTGGCAAAATCGTCAAAGACGGTGCCCATTTCGGCGAAAACGCTGCCGCGGATGTTGGGAATGGTGATGGGCAGGGGGAAGGCCATGGAAATGTATTCGAAGAAGGGAAAACGGAGTTCGGCGGTGAGCACCGCCTTTTGGGAGCCGCTGAGATCGTCGCCATAGGCCCTGATTCCGTAATATCCGCCCAGGGGAAAGCGCTGGGGATTCGGCCCGGTGCTGATCCCGGCGATGGCCCTGAGAGCGATGGAATAGCGCTTGCTGAAGAGGGTGTAGCTACGCCAGTCCAGATAGTTGGTCACGTGGTCGATTTTGCCGTTGTCGAGGGTAGCGTTCAGGTCGTAGAAGAGCCGCCAGCCCAGCAAGGGCCCGGTGGAGCCGTAGAGCGCGTTGTCGTGAACAAATCTGAGGCCGGGGGTATAGACGAAGGAATCCGCCTGATCCAGCAGCACGTCGAGGCTGTCGCTCAATTCGTAGAGATAGCTTCCCCGCTGGTAGAGCATGTTGTCGAACTCCACCCTAAAAAAGCGGCTGAAGGGGTAGCGGAGCAGGAAATAGGCTCCCGTCTGGCGTTCGCGGTAGCGCAGCCAGATGTCGTTGTCCGGTCCTGCCACCGGGATGTTGTAGTAATATTCGTCATTGAGGTTGAACACCCCGATGCCGTAGTCCATCCTGTTTTTGAGATATAAATAAGTGAGCGCGAGGTCCGACTCCTCAAGCTTTCCCGCCACTCCGGCGGTGATGCCGATGCCGTGGTCGCCCATCATGTCGCTCATGCTCAGTTCCACATAGCCGATCGTTCCCACCGCGGGCGAATAGGCCAGGCCGCCCCAGAGGCTGTCCAGCGAAAATCTGGGCCGGTAGGGACGGATGGTTGGCGCCGGTCCTTTTGACTGAGGACGGTCGTCGTAGCTGAAATCCTTGTAGAGCAACAGGGAATCCTCGGCGGTGTATTCAAAGGGAGCCACCTCCCCCAGCAGGGGATCGCGCAGCGCCAACCCGGAGGCGGGATTGGTCCTCCGGTGATGCAGGGCCTCACGTTTGCCATAGTAATCCAGCCGGCCAAGGTCGATCTGATCCATCAGGCTGTTCCCTTGATCAATCTGGCGGGGCTGGGTGTAGGCCGAGTATGAAAGAGTGTCCAGGCTCACGTCCTGGTAATAGATGTCCCAGGCGCCGTCGAAATAATTGGCGGTCAGCAGGTGCCGACCATCTGCCGACATGTCCGCTGAATACACTCCGGAAAGGACTTGCGTCACCCTGGCCTTGCCGCTTTGGGCCAGGTTCAGCGCGAAAACGTTGCTCACACCGCCAGCTGAGTTGATGTAGTAAAGGATGTCGCCTTTGGCATCCAGCCAGGGGAAGCTGCAATCCTTGTCTTCAAAGGTATGTTGGGTAAGCTGCCCTCCAGCCAGGTCCAGGCTGAAAATGTCCCGCCCCAGGTTCGCGAACAGTCCTTTGCGTTGGTTGCCGGCTTTCCGGCTGCGTTCCGAGGCAAAGACAATCCTCTGGCCGTCCGGGGTGAAGCGCGGCTGCAGGTCGTTGTACAGGTCGTCAGTGAGGCGGGTGATGTTTTCGCTGGCCAGATCGAGCAAAAAGAGGTCGCAGCGCATGCCCTGCTGCCCCGCGAAGACCAGGCTGTTGCCGTCCGGCGACACGTCCAGTTCGTAGATGGCGTTGAATCCTGGCGGATCGATCGAACGCACTATCCTGCGCCGGTCCACGTCCAGAATGTGGATGCGGTCGCCGTTGGCAGTTTTGGCGGCAAAGGCCACCCGGCTGTTATCCGGAAACCAGCTCAGGTTGGAGCGGAAATAGTAAAACTCCTCCATCTTCCCCGTGGCCTCGCCTTTCAGGATCCGCCGGGGTTTGCTGAGACCGTGGAGAGTGCCCATCCAAACGCTGTAGCGGGCGTCGGCGCTGCTGAAATACACGTAGCGGCTGCCATTCGGGGAAAACCGGGGCATCAGGTTGAAATAAGCGCCGTCCTTTTCGCTGTCGCTGCGCTTCTCCATCCCTTCCACGGGAATGGTCTGCGCCTCCACCAGGGGAAAGAAATCCCTCTTCAACTGGTAGCGCCAGCGGGATTCGAGTTCCTTGAACCCCAGGCCGAAGACCTTTTTGGTGGCGCTGTCCAAGCCATTCACCGAACGCATGGTGTAGTAGAATTCCGAGACCTTTTCCCGGCCGTAGGTTTGGGAGATGTAGGCCAGGAAACTCTCGCCCAGCCGGTAGGCATAGTATCCGCCCAGGTTTTCCAGCTTGGGCAGATTGTCGTTCACCACCATGTCCAGGATGAACATATTGTTGTAGTCGTTTGCGCCTCCGATGGACAGGTATTCCGGCAGGCCTTCCGAAAACCAGAAGGGAAAAGAGGTTGGGCGCAGCGAGGTGAGAGCGTTCGTGATACCGTCATTTAAAGCGTTGATGTAGGCATGGGTCAGCTCGTGGGCAAGCAGTTTCTCCAGCTCCACGTAGCTGCCGTCAAAGGGGATCGCCACCCGGTTGCGCAGGCTTTCCGTGAAGCCGCCCACGCCCTCTGTGAGGAGGGGATAGATGATGTTGGTGCTTTGAAAGGCGGTCTTACTGTTGTAGAACATCACCGGAATGCGGGCGTCGATCGGGAATGTAAGTTGTTCTTTAAGAGTGTAATAGGTCTCTTCTGCCAGCAAGGCTGCCACCCGGCCGAACTCGTCTTCACCCCGGGGAAAGTAGATGTCGAAATGCATGGTCTGGAGCGAGGACCAATCCTGGGGGACCAGGTTGACCTTGTTCTGTCCGAAATAATAGGCGGGGCAAGCTGTGGCGGTGAGCAACAGCAGGAGAAGGCAGAGGTGTCTGAGCTTCATTGAAATCCTTAGAAAATGCTGAATTTGAGGTATTTCCCGGGGTTGGCGCGCACTTCCTGCAGCAGCGAATCGAGGCTGGCCACAGAGGTCTGCAACCGGAGGTAGAGCTCGTCATCACGCAGCAGCCTGCCTGCAGTGCTGTTGCCGGAGTTCAGGGCGGTCACGGTCTGTTCGAGATGGCTGGAGAGGGTCCTCAGGCTGTCCAGGGTGGCGGAAACACTGGCCATGGCCCCAGGTGCCTGTTCAAGGGCTGAATCCAGCTTGGGAGCGGCGTTTTGCGCCACGGCGAGCAGTTCGCCGCTGAGGAGTTCGATCTGGCGCAGGGCTGCCCGCAGATCGCTTTGGGCCGTGAGGGCCAGTTCATCCAACGATACTGCTGCCTGCCTCGCGTTGTCCAACAGGGCGGAGGATTTTCCGATCATGCCCCCGTCCGCGTTCAGGCTGGAAAAAGCTGTGTTGATCTCGTCAATCGCGAGGGTCGCCCTGTTCACAGCACCCATGATGCCCACGGGTGATTCGCCTCTCAGCACCTGTCTTGTGTTCACCGCGGCCGGCCCCGTGCCCTGGGTGATGTTCAGCACCGATCCGCCCATCAGGCTGCTGTCGGAAATGATGTAACGTGACCCTTCCCTGAGGATTATATCGGTGTTTATCCTGGTGGTTACCAGTATGCCATGTTCCCGTGCCTCTATCTTTTTTACCCGCCCGACTTCCATGCCCCGGAAGGTGACCTGGTCGCCGATCTCCAGCCCCATCACATCTTCGAAGCTGATGCGCAGGTCGCGCTGGGATTGGGAGGAAATGCGGCTGCTCAGCCAGAGATAGCCCAGCGCCAGGATGGCCAGGATGAGCACTGTGAAAATGCCCACCTTCAACTGGGTTGAGCGGATATCAGGATAAAATCTCTTCATCTCTGTCCCTCAGGTTTTAAGCTGTTTCTTTTCAGCGGCGGGGAAGAGGATGTTGTTCAGGATCAGCCTGTAGCCAGGGGAGTTCTTATGCAGATCCAGTATGGTTTCGGGATCGCCCACCTTGTGTTGGTAATCCTCGGGATCGTGACCGCCATAGAAGGTGAAAGTGCCCTTGCCGACGTTGCCGTGGATGTATTTCACTTCGTTTTGGTTCGGCACTTCGGCCAGGATGATCACGCTTTTTTTCACCTTGTCCTTGAAGAATGAGGTGGTCTGCCCCAGAAAGCCGTCGATCACATTCACATGGCACTGGGTAAGCATGGTGGGCACAGGGTCGTATTTGGCGGAAAAATCGAAGAGCTGAAAGTAATCCGCCTCCGCCCCCCGCAGCCGGGAGTAATCGCTGGCGTCAACATCTGAAAACTCATATTCGAAGGGATTGGTCTTGAGGGTGAAATTCTCAAAGGCCAGGCAGCTGCTGAACTCCAGTTTACTCCGGTATTGGGGATCAATGCCGTCTCCGTCGATCAGGGCGTCCACGATGTCCACTCCCTGAGCTGCCATCGCGATATCATAGGTGTCGGTCGCGGCGCACATGGCAAAGAGGAAGCCGCCGTTTTCCACAAATTCCCTGATCTTCCAGGCCACCGCCTGTTTGAGCTGCCAAACCTTGGCATAACCGTTCTTGGCGGCCATCGCTTCGTTCACTTTCACGTCATTTTGATACCAGGGCATGTGGCGGTAGGAACCGTAAAATTTGCCATACTGCCCGGTGAAGTCCTCGTGATGCAGGTGCAGCCAGTCGTAATCCACCAGTTTGCCCTCCAACACCTCGTCGTCCCAAAAGCGGTCGTAATCGATCTCCGCGTATTCCAGGGCCAGGGTGACGGCGTCGTCCCAGGGCAGGGCGTTCGGGGGTATGTAGATGGCGATCTTGGGCTCTTTCTCCAGCACCACCGCCTCCATGTTCGCCTCCTGGATCTCGGTAATGATCCCGGCCACCTGGGCGGAGGAAACCAGTTCAAAGCGTACTCCGCGGATGTTGCAGAGCGCGGCCAGGGCTTCGGATTCCGGCATCAGGAAGCTCCCGCCCCGGTAGTTGAGCAGCCATTTCACCACATATTGCTCCTTCAGCGCCTCGAAGGCGACTCCGTAGGCTTTCAGATGATTGCTCTGCGCAAGGTCCATCGGGACCAGGATCTCCGCTCCCAACAGAGCGCAGAGCAGGATCATCAGCAAGAGCATATATCTCTTCATGCGGCTCCTAAATGGGGTCCGATCCCCTGTTGCAAGGGATTTTCCGCCCCTGAATCCAATTTGAAGGACAAGTCGCCTTCATAGCCTTAAATCTGTCAAGCTAATTCTGATGCCGGTTATGGCTTGAAGACTGCCGTGATTTACATACTCCGGGCCAAAATCCTGCCTAAGAAAAATCTGGTGGTACTGCGGCAAAGTTAGCCCGTCCTGGAAACCAAATCAGGCAGCATGATGGGAGTGGAGCAGGTCCGGAAGCGGGGCAGGGCATGCTTGAGGTCAGTAAATGCCACTATCTTGGGCGCAGACCGGATGTGGTCAAGGTGGTTGGTGATGCCAACTGTCAGTCTGATTGTGGCAGCAGTTTCAGGGCTTTTTCCGCCTCTGCGGTGGCAACCGGATCGTCTCCTATCTCGAGGCATCTTTGCAGCCACTGGCGGGCTGAAGGATGGTCCCCCAGGGCCAGATGGACGGCTCCGATATGCCAGGCGATCTCAGCCGGAAGGTCGCTCTGGGCCATGGGCAGTGCCAGCAGTTTCAGCGCTTCCTCCGTTTCGCCTTTCAAATAGTGATACCAGGCCAGGCTGTCCAGATAGAAGATGTTTTGGGGTTCAAAGACCAGAGCGTGGCGGATCAGCCTTGCGGCGGCCTCCGGATCCTCTCCCAGCGTGAGCATCGAATAGCCCAGATCGTTGCAGAAGCCGGGATTATCGGGATACGCCTCCACAGCTTCACGCAGGGCTTGCAGATGAAGGTCCTGGCGCTCCTTGAGATTGTGGTAGCCCAGCAGGAAGGAGTAGTCCTCTTCGCAAAGCGTGTGGCGCTGGCGGAGATCAGTAATGAGCGCGTATCTGGCGTCGGGGAGGGCTGTGTAACTGCTGTCCTGAACCGCTGTGGCGAGGGAGATCAGATAGCGCGGAACGGGACCGTCGGGAAGGCGGTTGCGCGCCTGGGCGATAAACTCCTGATAGGCTGTGGGATCCTGGATCTCCCAGCTTTCCAGGGGCTGTGAGATCACACCGCTTAGATAGTACCTCAGCAAAGCGTCATAATATCCGCTTTCCGCCAGTTGTTCCAGCCATTTCTGCAGCGACTGGTCATCACCGTGCAGGATTGAATTCGCGGCAAGGATGGCGCAGAGGTTCTGTTTGTCCCCCTGAGGATCAGCCAGGGTATCCAGAGAAGCGGCGATCCTGGCCAGCAGGTCCGGCCGGCCTTCCAGCAAGGCTGCGTAGGCAAGGGGATTGAGCAGATCGAGGTCACCGGTGGCCAGCAGCGGCTCCGCCAGTTCGATCAGCACTTTATCCCGCTCCGGAAGCCAGTCCGAATCTGTAAGCAAGAACATAAGATCGCGGTCCTCGGGATAGCTGAGCTGGGCAAAATACTGCCGGGCGAGTTCCAGGTCTTGGTTGCGGACTATGTAGTCGGCCAGATAGGCATGGGATTCGGCGTCGGGGGCGAGTTCCTGGCTGCGCAGCAGCGCTTCCTTTTCTTTGGCTGGATCGTAATAAAACCAGATGCCGGCCAGCAGCCGGAGAGTCGCGGGGTCGCTGTCTGCCTTGATCCTGGCGGCATCCAAAAGCTCCAGGGAGCCCTGCCCGGTGGTTTGGAGCTCATGCACAAAGCGCCTTAGATCGGCCCTGGAGCTGGGATAGCTGGCCTGCAGTTCCTCCAAGGCTTTCAGGGCGCTGTCGATGTCCCCCTCGGCTTCGAAGAAATCGCAGGCGGCGTAGAGCAGTTCTTCATCGCGGCCATATTTATCCAGGTAATCTTCGATCTCAAGGCGCAGCGATGCTGCGGACAATTCACCAGCCCGCCAGAGCTCAAAGTCGTTGAGCAGGATCTGCCTTTTGATGCCCTGGCTGCGGGGATCCTCCTCGGCGGCCCGGCGCAGCAGGAGGTCGGCCTTGACGTAGTCGCCGCCGGTTTGATAATAGCTGCCCAGGACATAGTAGTAAATGGAGCGGAAACCGGGCTGGCCGGACTGGGCGGGGGTCTTTGTCCCGCGCGTGGCGCAGGCGCTCACCCAGAGCAGGACCAAACAGAGATAAAGCAGCCTCAGCAGGCCGTTTTTCACTTCACCTCAAGCGATTGGGAGAGCATTCCCAGTTCCAGCAGGATGGGCAGTTTTTCGCCATCGGGGAAATAAGCTACGTTATCGATGAGATAAGCCGTTTGGGTGGGCTGGTGCCAGAAAGCCCAAGTTTGGAACGCCCCGCCAAAACCGCCCTGGTTGGGATTTATCCAGTGGCCCCTCAGGCGCCGACCGTCATGCCCAGCGATCTTTGCCTGTTCGCTTTGATAGCGGTCCTTGTAGATCTGGTCCCCGCCCATGAACTTTTTCCCCAGGGTCTGGCGGGTTTGATAGACCCAGTCCGCGTCCACCTTGTTCTGAGGCATTGGCTCGTAATAGACCGAGATGTATTTGTCCGCGGTTTGGCGGGAAGGCTTGGCGGGCTGAAAAAGGAAGGAAAGAAAGCGTCCGGCCTTCTCATCCTTCCAGAGGCGGTAGAGCACTGGGATCTTGATGCTGAATGGCCTGTCCGCGAAGAACTTGTCCTCGATCACCGCGTTTTGGTAGGCCGCCCGGGCGAGCCGCTGTTGATAGCGATCCAGCAGGTAGCCGAAGATCTGATCGCTTCTGGCTTCGGCGAGCTTGGCCAGGGTGGCCGGGTCCTTGGCCAGCAGGTAGAGGATGATCTGATCCCGCACGTAGAGGTTGTCGATCACAAAGAGTTCCGCCCCGCTGGCTTTGGCAGCGGCCACAAGGTTCGGAGTCAGGGTCTTGTTGATATATTGTGAGATCTCGTCCCGTCCGTCCAGGGTGCCGCAGAAGATGAGGTTTTTATAGGTCTTGTAATCTTTCAATTCAGCCGTATCTCTGAATTTCGGATACAGATACCGTTCCTCCTGCACCAAGGTATAAACGCGGCCCAGGCTGGTTTCCAAAGTCTGCCGCACGGGAGCCAGGCCGGCTCCGGGGGCAAAGATGTGCACTTCGTAGTCCTCACCGTAGGAAATCTGTTTGCCGGAATCGATCAGGTCATCGTATTTGTGATAGTAGTTTGACGCGACGGATTCCTTCTGGCAGCCCGCCAGGGCGAGCAGCAGCAGAACCGTCATCAAGGTCATTGCTTGTTTCATTTTGCCTCCCTGACCGGAGCGAATCTCCCCGGCCGTAGATAATTTAACCCGCTCACCCAGGTTAGCAAGGTGACGGCGCCAAACCAGATGTGGGCCGCGGTCCTGGCCCAGTGAGCGGCAGCCTGTTGCGGCCACCAGGCCCAAAGGGAGAAAGCCAGGATGATCCCCGTCATCTGCAGCACGGTTTTCAGCTTTCCCAGCCTGTCCGCCGGCACGATGACCCCCTTCTGCTTGTAGACCTCGCGCAAAAAGGTGATCAGCGCTTCCCGGAGGCCGATGAGGGCGAAGATCGCCCAAAACAGGCGGTAGGGTTGCAGCCTGGTGAGCGCGGCCAGGGCGGATAGCACCAAAAGCTTGTCTGCCAGAGGATCGGCGATCTTGCCGAAATCGCTGATCACCTGCCACTTGCGGGCCAGATACCCGTCCAGCCAATCCGTAAACGAGGCTGCCGCAAACACCAGCAAAGCCCAGGCCACGCGGTGTTCCACCCGGCTGAGGAAGATCAGCCACAAAAAGACCGGGATCAGCAGAACGCGCAACAGCGTCAGCAAATTCGGCAGATCACGCATCAGTGTTGGAGGGCTTGGTGACCGTGATGGCGGGAGCGCTTTCCTCAGGTTCGCGCATGCTGTGGATCAGGATGGCCACCAAAACGGCTGCCGCCACAGCGGCGAACTGCGCCACGAAGAAGGTCCAGTGTGCTTCCTGGGTGATAACCCCCAGGGTCAGCAAAAGATAATGCAACCCCAAGGTGATTGCGGCAGGAACCACCACCAGCAAAGCGTTTTGCCATCTGGCGTGTATGCCGGCCCGAACGTTGTCCACCACGGTGGCCCGCATCCCCCTGGAGCGCGAAGCCTCCGCCAGATAGAGCCAGAGCCTCGCGAAGACGATCATCAGGAAAACCAACAGAGCGATGAAGAGGGTGGAATTGCTCCAGCGCGAACCCAGAAAATCCAACTCTTTTTTGGCCAGGCCCCAGGCCAGTTCCTGCCCGTCGATGTCATCCTTGCCCAGGCCTTTGGTTTTGAGGCTTTCCAGCACTTTTTCCCGGGCCTGGAAGGAGGAGTCCGCGGGTTTGAAAAACAGTGTGAGGATGTTGGGCAGCTTGTATTCCCGCAGGGTGCTGGCCTCAATGCCCAGTTCGGGATAGCTCTGCAACAGGCCTTCTGCGGCCTGGAGCCCTGTCTCCCGGGCCAGAGAATCGATCTGGGGAACCTCGCGACGCAGCTCGTTGTACAGGCTGTCCAGTTGGGCGGGATCGTTCAGATAGACATAGACCGGCAGCTCCGCAAGCTGGTCGAGGCGAAATTGCCGGCTGCTCAGATACTGGTGATGGACGTAAGCCCAGCCCACCAGGGTCAGGATCGCCAGGAGCAGGATCAGCAGGAATCTTGCGTTCATATTATTGTCCTTTATGCCGGATGTGGCAGATAATGTGTTCGTTCAGTCCAGTGGCGGGAGAAAGCGAGATTATGTCAAGCAAAGACTTTGTGGCGGCCAGTTTGATGGCCTCGGCCCTGTCCTGTGGATATAGAATGAGGGCGTCACCCTGAGGTTCCAGGTTGCGCAGCAGGCAGGCCATCACGTCGTCCAGGCCGCAATGCAGTTCAAACCGGCTGATGTTGCGTGCCTCGCTGGGGCTGGTCCTTCCCCTGCCCGGATCGAGCCAGGGCGGGTTGGATACGATCAGGCTGTAGGGCGGATCAGCCGTGAAAGTCCTCAGATCGCCCTCCCGAAAGAGTATCTCCACACCGCAGAGAGTCGCGTTCCTTTGGGCCAGGGAGTGTAGTGCCGGCTGGATCTCCAGGCCCTCCATCCTCCACTCGGAACGCTGCAAGGCCAGCATGATGGCCACGATCCCGCAGCCGCTGCCGAGGTCCAGCACCCGGAGGGGTTGGGAGCCACAAAGCTCAAGGGCGGATAATTGCAGCGCCTGGGAAGCGTGGGAAACAGGCTGGGCATATGGGTCCTGCCAGATGTGGAGGCCGCCCAGGTTCAGTTCCACGCGTTGGGCGCGGCTCAGACAGAGAGCTCCAGCATCCGGTCCAGACAGCGTTTTGCCCTTGCGGCTACATCCGGCTGCACCTGCACCTCATACTGCTCGTGCTCCAGCGAGAGCAGCAGCTCATGCAGGTTGATCTTGAGCATGTTGCGGCAGCGGGCGCGGCTGTTCAGAGCGACCAGTTCCTTTTCCGGATAAATGTGTTTCAGATAATCGGTGAAAGTGGCGTCGGTGGCGATGATCAGCTTGTCGTTGGCGGCCACGTAACGCATCATCCCGCCTGTGGACATCACCTCATCCGCTTCCGCGACGATGTCCTCGTCACACTCCGGATGGGCGATCAGCTTGAATCCGGGATGGGTATGGCGCAGTTTTTCCAGGTTGCGGTGGGAAAACCCCCATTGGTGCACAGGGCAGTAGCCGGGCCAGACGATCACCTTTCTGCCGCTTTGTTTGGCCGCCCAGGTGCCCAGATTCTGGTCCGGAACAAAGAGGATGGTCTCGTTTTTGGGAAAGAAACGGAGGATCTTCACCGCGTTGGATGAGGTGCAGCAGACGTCGCTTTCGGCCTTGACGGCGGCGCTGGAATTCACATAGCAGACCACTTTCGCCCCGGGATGTTTGCCCTTGAACGCGATGAGCTGCTCCGCCGTGATCATATCCGCCATCGGGCAGCCCGCGTCCGCCACCGGCAGCAGGACCTTCGCCCCGGGATTGAGGATGGCGGCGGTTTCGGCCATGAACCGCACCCCGCAAAAGACGATCAGCCTGGTGTTTGTCTCTTTGGCCAGTACGGAGAGCTGCAGCGAGTCCCCGCGGTGGTCGGCCAGGTCCTGGATGGGAGCGATCTGATAGTTGTGCGCCAGGATCAGGGCCCCTTTTTCCCGTCGCAGTTTGTCTATCTTATCTTCGATGTTCACCGTTTCTCCCTTGCCTTCATTGCCCCGTGTGTCCGAAGCCTCCATCCGATCTGCCGCTTTGCCCGAGTTCTTCGCTCTCCACGAAATATGCCTCCGCCACCGGGCAGATCACCAACTGCGCTATGCGCATGCAGGGCTGGATTATAACAGTTTCGGTGGAGCTGTTGATCATGATCACCTTCACTTCCCCGCGGTAATCCGGATCGATCGTTCCGGGGCTGTTCAAAACTCCCAGTCCCTGGTGCAGGGCGAGTCCGCTGCGGGGACGGATCTGCCCTTCAAAGCCTTTGGGTATCTCCACGGCGATGCCGGTGGGGATTGCCGCCCGGTCTCCCGGCTCCAGGATCTCCGGATCCTTGAGGTCCGCGCTGAGGTCCCAGCCGGAGCTGCCGTCCGTCATTTTTCGGGGCGGCAAAGCCGTGGCGCTCAGGAGCTTGTAGTGGATCTTCATGATTTGCGGGTGAGCATGTATTCGGCCACAATGTCCAGAATGACTGCTTTTTCGCCCAGCGGAACGATGGCTTCCCGGGCTTGGGAGATCAGTTCCTGGGCCTTGCGCCTCGATTCCGCCAGCCCGTGGACCGAGGGATAGGTGGCTTTCTGAACGTGGGCGTCCTTGCCGACGGTTTTGCCCATTTCGTCCGGATCGCCCTCGATATCCAGCAGATCGTCGATGATCTGAAAGGCCAGGCCGATCTTGTGGCCATATTCTTCCAGGGCTTTTTGCCCGGCTGCCGGGGCTCCTCCGGCCAGGGCGCCGAAGCGCAGACAAAGTTGGATCAGTTTGGCGGTCTTGTTCGCGTGGATGTAGTCGATCGTCTTTTTATCCACCTTTTTGCCCTCAGATTCGATGTCCGCCATCTGGCCCCCGATCAGGCCGCCCACCCCAGTCGCCTGGGCGAGTTCGCGCACCATCTGCACCCGCAGCTTGGGCTTGATCTCGGCATAGGTGATCAGCTCAAAGGCCCCCACCAGCAGGGCGTCGCCCGCCAGCAGGGCCTCACCTTCGCCAAACAGCGCATGGCAGGATTTCTTCCCGCGGCGGTATTCGTCGTTGTCGAGGTCGGGCATGTCGTCGTGGATCAGGGAAAAGGTGTGCAGCATTTCGATCGCGGCCGCCACCGGGACGATCTTTTCCACCTCATCCTCATAGATCTGGAAGGCGCACATGGTCAGATATGGCCGCAGGCGCTTGCCTCCCGCGAACACGCTGTAGCGCAAAGCTTTGTGGATGTTCTTGGGATATTCGTCCTTGCGGGGGAGGTAGCGGTCCAGGATGATGTTCACCAGTTCCTGTTTCTCTTTCATGTCCTTTTTCAGGAGCACCTTTCTATCCATTTTCGCCTCCCTCGCTCTCGTTGGCCTTGATCCGTGTGTTCAGTTGCCGGATCTTCACTTCGGCCAACTCCAGGTATTTCTGGCAGGATTCCAGATGGACGATGCCCTCTTCATAGAGACTGATCATTTCCTCCAGCCCCAGCTGCTCCTGCCGCAGCTTCTCCACGATCGCCTCCAGGGAACGCAGTGATCTCTCAAAAATCAACATCGGGTTTTCATTGCTTTCATTCATCTTTTATTTCTCCAATATTCTGAACAGCCGGATGGATCTTCATATAATTCACACATATTTAGTCAATATAGCCAGAATTTTGCCCCTGTCAAGTTTGATCGACGCTTCCATCCCCTCGATCCGGTTGCTGATGCCGCGAACCTGCCCGGGATGCAGCTTCAGGCCGTCCAGAGGGTATTGCAGCCCGTGCGAACGCTGGAAAACCGACTCCTCCCCCCAGGCAAAAAGGGAGAGCAGGCAGTCCCTGTGGCCGCTGAGCGATGTTTCCGCCTCCAGAAACCAGAGCCGCTGCTTTTCGCTCTCGATCCGGGCGGTCACTCCCCGGTCGCGGATTGACTCCAGATTGTGCACCAGCGCCAGGCTGTGGTCGAAGCGCCCTTCCAGGCCATTGCAGATCACGATCTCCCCCACTCCTCCGGCCTCCAGGCACCAGTTCAGCGCCAATTCGGTGTCGGTCTCGTTTTTTTGGCGGGGATGGCGGATCTGTTCGCAATCGGGATAGAGGTCTGCCAGTCCGGGTTCCACGGAATCCATGTCGCCGATGATCAGGATGGGGTTCAGCCCCAACTCCCGGACCCTGTGGAGGCCAGCGTCCACGGCGATCACCAGGTCCTGGACGGCGTCGATCGCGGCGTATCCGCCAAAAATCTCCGCCGGGCTGGTTGCTGTGAACAGCCAGGCTTTGCGGCCCTGGAAGTTCATCTACCCCGGTAAGCGAGGAGTTGCTTGTCCGGTCTGCTCAGAAAGTTCATCGGGTTCACGGACGCTTCGTTGCGGTAAACCCCGTAATGCAGATGGGGGCCGGTGGACATGCCCGTGTTGCCGATCAGGCCGATAACTTGGCCTTTGCTCACCCTGTCGCCGGCCTTCACCTTGAAGCTGTGCAGGTGGGCGTAGAGGGTCATGTAGCCGCTCTGGTGCTTGATCTTGATCACCTTGCCCCAGCCGTTTTCCGCCGCCGCCGTCTCCACCACTCCGTCCGCGGTGGCGTATACCGGCGTGTTGATCCCGTTGGATATGTCAATGCCATGATGAAAGCGAGTTCCGGCCATTACGGGATGCTGGCGCATGCCCCAGCCGCTGATGATCTCGCCAAAAGCGGGATGGATGGAGGGGATGTCGTCTCCCTGGCGGTCAAGCCTGTCCTCGCTTGCGTTGAGGGCAAAGCCCAGACGCTGCTTGATCTCGGCCAGTTTATTGTCGATGCCGCTGAGTTTGCGGTCCAGTCCGGGATGCACCTGCAGTTTGTTTTCCAGTCCGTAGGCTGCCCCGCTGTAGGAGGGGTAGGCCAGTTCCCGGGACGGGGGCTTGATCTTGAGGCTGTCCAAGGTGGCCAGCACGGAATCGATCTCCGCCTCGTGGCCGCTTATCTTGTCCTGCAAAAACTTGTTTTCCGTTTCCAGTTTGCTCAGCAGTTCCTTGTCGGAAGGGCTGGGCCCCCGCCAGGCAAACACGCCCAGCAGCACCAGGCCCGCGATCAGGATGAAAAACGCCAGGAACAGCACCCAGGGGCGCACGGACAGGCTGTGTTTGCTGCCCATGTTGTCCACTGTGAACTTGATCCGGCGGTCAGGAAAGGTTTCCGGTTCCATCCCACGCTGTTTTTTATCTTCCGTCATAAGTTGTTATCAATCTCCAAAATATATTCTTGGGGCGGGAATCCGGGGCGCGGAGTTTCTGGGAGGCTGAATCGGGGGAAGGTGAAGAAGAAAGGCCGCTGCCAAAAAAATGGCATCCCGTAGGGGAATCGAACCCCTGTTGCGTGACTGAGAATCACGAGTCCTGGGCCACTAGACGAACGGGACACTCTATATCGCGGGTTCCAGCATAAGTTTGGCGACCCCTAGGGGAATCGAACCCCTCTTACAAGAATGAAAATCTTGTGTCCTAACCGATAGACGAAGGGGTCGCGGCTGGTGATCCAGGTTGGACTCGAACCAACGACTCTCTGCTTAAAAGGCAGATACTCTACCACTGAGTTACTGGACCATAATTTTGCTTGTGTTTGCCCAAGAAATTTTTCCGCCCCCTATCTGTCAAGCGAAAATTCCCCGATCACCTTCGCAAGAGCCACTCAGCCCCAAGCAGGAGTCACTCAACCCCAAGAGATATTCAGGCTCTCTTTCAAACCAAGGGGGCAAGGCACGCCATTAAGTATCCACAATTTTGCAGGGCTTTGAGCCGGAAGTATTCAAAGTCTTTGGATCCAGCGGCGCGTTGGAGCAGAGATTTGATGACATTGTTAACAGCATCAGCTTTGGCGGTACAGCCAAGATATCAGGGAAAGAGCAGCCGGAAAAACTCCCCGTTGTGGAGCAGCCCGAAGCTGCCCTGTTCGGCGCTGTTTTCATCGTAGCGGTCCACGCCGTCGGGCTCGGTGCCCGGAGTGAAGATCACGAAAGGCACAGGGTCGTAGGTGTGGGTGCGCACGGAGCAGGGGGTGGGGTGGTCCGGTAACAGGGCGACCGTGAAGGGTTCCGCGGAGGCCAAACACGCTTCCAAAATGGGTTTCACCACTTTTTGGTCGATGTCTTCGATACATCTGGTTTTAAGCCCGCAATTACCTTCGTGGCCGGCTTCGTCCGGCGCCTCGATGTGCAGATACACAAAATCCACCCGCTGGAGAGCCTCCAGCGCGGCGGCCGCCTTGCCCGCGTAGTTTGTGTCCGCCAGCCCCGTAGCGCCTTCCACGTGGATTACTTCCAAGCCGGCGTAGACGCCGATCCCGTGCAGCAGGTCCACCGCCGAGATCACCGCTCCGGAGATGCCGTACATCTGCTTAAAAGTCTGCATCCGCGGGCGTTTCCCCGCCGACCAGAACCAGGTTGAATTGGCCGGATCCTTACCCGCGGCGATGCGCCGCAGATTCACCGGATGAGCGGCCAACACCTCTTGGGACCTGATGATCAGGCTGGTCAGCAGTTCCGCTGTCGCGGCCCCTGCCGCGGTGGCGGCCTGGGGCAAAACCTCGCGCCAAGGCGTTCCCGGAACATCGTGCGGCGGAGTGAGTTTCAGCCCCGGATCGCCATGCTGCAGCAGCAAAATGTGCCGGTAGCTTACCCCCGGGTAAAACCGAACCCGCTCGTCGGCAAGCTCAGCGTTCAAAGCGGCGATCAGTTCGCGCGCCTCGGGCGTGGAAATATGCCCGGCGGAGTGGTTTTTGATCCGGTCCTGTTCCAAACAGAGCAGATTGCAGCGCAGCGCGAGGTCAGCTTCGCCCACTTCCACACCGCTGGCGGCGGCTTCCAGCACGCCGCGCCCGTTGTAAACCTGGTGCACGTCGTAGCCCAGTACGGCCAGATTGGCCACTTCCGAGCCGGCCGGAAGGTCCCGCGGCACGGTTACCAGCCTGCCGTTGCGGCCCAGCGCGGCCAGGCGGTCGATATTGGGTTTGCGCGCGGCCTGCAGCGGGGTTTTGCCGCCCAGTTCCGCGATGGGGTAATCCGCCATGCCGTCGCCCAGGATGATAATGGTTTTCACCGGTAATGCTCCCGCAGCAGGCTGGCAAAGGCCGCGTAGCTGTTTTCCATCTCCGAAACCTGTTCCGGCTTGCTTTCCAGGTCCTGCAACGCCGGTGGCAGGGCCGGGTCGAAACCCAGCAGCTCGCGGATCTTTTCGGGGAATTTGGCCGGATGGGCGGTTTCCAGGGACACGCAGAGCAGGTCGCTATCTTCCGGATGTTCTTGCAGATAGGTTTCCAGCCCGCTCCAACCAACCGCTCCGTGGGGTTCCAGCAGCAGTTGGAATTGCTGCCAGGCGGAGATGATGGTGGCGCTGGTCTGGGGGTCGGAGACGCTGATCCCGTAGAGGTCTTCGCGCAGTTTATCCAGATCCGGCTGCTGCAGTATCCTGCCGTTTTCGTCCATCCGCCCGCCGTAGAGGGCGATCAGCCGCGCCACGTTGCTGGGATGGCCAACGTTCATGGCGCTGGAGATGCAGTTGCGCGAAGGCGAGATCACCTGGTACTCCCCGGTTTGCAGATAGAGGGGAAACTCGTCGTTGGAATTGGTTGCCACGATAAATTTACGCACCGGCAGGCCCATGTTTTTGGCGATCAGCCCGCCCATCAGGTCGCCGAA
>LAHR01007205.1_pt1 | contig 21009 bp, 13 predicted proteins | sample 329641 | NCBI WGS metagenome assembly LAHR01 (sample SAMN03275701, study PRJNA271635) | activated sludge metagenome | isolation source: Sample C-3 Sludge from acetogenic chamber (third chamber) of Anaerobic...
CAGTAAAACAGCAAGAGAGTATTACAAATCCGAGCCAATAGCCATAGAGGAACAAGAAGCACCAGATGAAGATGAAGCTACTACTGCCACCGCAACAACCGCTGATGCAGTTACAGAAGCTGAAGATCATAATCCAGCGGAAACGATCATCAACCCAGCAGAATCTCCTGATGATAAGCAAGCACAGGATGAGGCCAAGAATGGGCAGTCACCATTCGCACAACTCTCCAGAGCAGAACTCCTCAAACGCATCGGGATAAACTAATAGGAGGATAACATGAAACAGGGAACATTAGTCAGAACTCAGAACGTAATAGCTGCAGACAAATGCATCGAATACCTGCTAACCCGACCCAAGCTGGAGATGGTAGGGCTTGGCTTGCTCTATGGCAGACCAGGACTGGGAAAGACCACTTATGCCAGTCGGATCGCCTTCAGTAAGGGCTATGTCTATCTCAGACTGGAAGCCACTACCACACCCAAGGCTTTTGCCTCCAAGCTGCTCTTAGCCCTATACAAGAGATTTGGCATGGGTGATTACATACCCTACGGAACAGCTAACGACCTCTTCATGATGTGTATAACGGTTCTGGAGGATCACAAGGATACGATCATCGTGGTTGATGAGATAGACTATGCCTTTCGACATCCCCAGCTCTTGGGGGCGATCAGGGACATAGTGGATGTGACCACAGCGATAGTGATACTGGTTGGGATGCAGAATGCCAAAGACAGGCTCAATCAGATCAACGAGTATTACTTCGACAGATGCAACTTCTTCTATGAGTTCCAAGACCTTCCCAAGAAGGACATAGCACAGCTATGCAGTGAGATCATAGAGATCAAGTTCCATCCTGACATAGTCGACTATGTCCACTTCCACTCCTGCGGCAATGTCCGCAAAGCCATGAAGCTTATCCGATCAGTTGAAGAGATAGGCAGATACAAGAACCTGGAAATAGTCTCCCAAGCAGATCTGGATGATTGAGGTCAGGATGACGGACAAAGAACTCATCCTCAACTTCATCAATCAGTATGATCGCCTGTTCAATGCAGAACTTATCTCCAAGCTGACCTGTGTAAGCAGAGAAGCAATTGAGAATCTACTACCCGAACTGCTCCAAAGCCAGGCAATCAAGCAGATAGAAGATGACCCTCCCATCTACGTCCGAGCCAACCGTTACCAAGCCAGGATCGGTTACCAGCACTATAAAGGCTGGACTTTCAGTATAGCAGATGCCCACAAGCTATTAGACATCCTGGAACAAGGCAGATACAAGTCCATCCGAGAGATTGCTCTAGTTATCGGCAAATCCAGACAGTGGGTATTTATCTATCTGGAGGCACTGGCATCAATTGAAGTAGTTGATCTGAGGAGCTTTATATATGTGGTTATCTCCCGCCAAAACGTGCCCAAAATCGGCAGAAAAGTCCAGAAAGGTATCTTGGGTCAACTCAGGAGTTTGAATAGGATAGGGTGTTATAGATTACTTGCTAAATAGTTTGTACATGGGACAAATAACCATAAAGCACACTGGATAAACTACACAACAATATCCTGAGCTGTGCTGGCATACTTTCTTAAGCCATCGGCAATTCATAGCATTTTTTATGTGTATTGGGAACTTAGTGCATCTGTTGAAGTTAGGGCTGAACAATAACTTTAATCACTTAGCGTATGTCTACCACTTAACTCTATAGCATATTGTAAGATATCGATAGAATTATTTACTTGACCAAATTTAGGGGGCTGTAATTATTGGCACACGTGACCATTGACTGCTAATTTTGGGATTTCTGAAGGTCGAATGATCGCTTCGTCGATCTTAGCATTTAGCTAAGTGATTTAAATGGAAATATTGAGCTATAGGAGGTAGTATGGCTTTAACAATCGCAAGAAGAATTGAGAAAAGGGTTGAAATTGAGTTATGGGGGCGCGCAGCAGGACGATGTGAGTTCAATGGTTGTAATAGAGCATTGTATAAATCTTCTGTCACGCAAGAGCAAGGGAATTTTTCAGAAATGGCGCATATTTACTCATTCGCTGAGAAGGGACCACGTGGGAGAGATTTTACACAGGCAGGCGATAGCTATTTAAATGAAATAGATAATCTGATCTTGGTTTGTGAGCAATGTCATCACACGATCGATCAAAACAAAGGTGAGGGTTATCCAGTCAGTTTACTCAAGAAATGGAAACGAGAACATGAAGACAGAGTCTCTATAGTAACAGGAATTGAGACAAACAAGAAGTCTCACGTGGTTTTCTACGAAGGTAAAATCGGAGAACTTCCCACAAAGTTGCACAAAACTGAGGCTCGTTTAGCCATGTTTCCAGAGAGATACCCTGCTTCAGAAATGCCAATAATCCTTTCTATGCAATGCTCCGATGAAGATAAAAACCAAGAATTTTGGGCAACGGAGTCAAGGCATATTAAAAGAGAGTTTCAAAACAAAGTCCTAAGTCTTATTGAAACTACGCCTGATGTACACTTTTCTCTCTTCTCGCTCGCTCCCATGCCTCTCTTGATCGAGTTAGGATCACTATTTACTGACAAGATTAATGTTGATGTTTATCAACCAATTAGGGAGCCTAAGGGGTGGAAATGGCAAGAATATCCAGATGGTTTTGAGTTTATTGTCAAACCCCCATCGACATTCGAGGGGAAACCCGCTTTAGTAATATCGTTAAGTGACAAGATTCCACATGATCGCGTAAAATCAATTGTTGGAGACAGCGCTTCGATTTGGGAACTAACAGTTGACGACATATTCATAGGCAATGATAACATAAGATCAAAGGCACAATTGTCGTTGATGCGCAAGTGTATTAGGGATCTGATGATACAAATCAAAAACAAGCATGGTGCTGATACTGCTTTGAATGTTTTTCCAGCTATGGCTGTATCTACATCGATCGAAATGGGACGTGCAAGAATGCCAAAGGCAGACATGCCTTGGATTATCTACGACTATAATAGGAAACATGGTAGATTCATTAAAACATTAACAATTGGAGGCGAATCATGATAGATTCCAAATTACAAAATGTAATCCTGACAGAGATGATTGATAAATTAGATCTACCTGACTTCATTTATGAGAAAGCTGTTAATCGGTATAAAAACCTTGGAGAGTGGTTTGACAGAGACGATTCGTCTGTTCTCAATAATCAACCGCACATTTATTCCCAAGGATCTTTCTGCTTGGGAACAGCAATAAGGCCACTAAATGATACTGATGAGTACGACCTTGATCTCACTTGTGTCCTAAGAAGTGGAATTACTTGCGATAAATACTCGCAGCAACAACTACAAGAGATTGTCAAGAATGAGCTTGAGCAATATATTAAAGCTCGACATATAGAAAATAGTATTGAACCAAAACATCGCTGTCTAAGAATTTCTTATCTGGATGATGTTAGGTTCCATATGGACATTGTTCCGAGTATTCCTGCGGACAGTAATACACAACGTGTTATGATGGAGTCTATGATAAAATACGGAGTTAACGAGAGCTTTGCTCATGATGCGTCAGAATCAACAATTTTAATAACTGATGATAGGCACCCAAGATTTAAATCGCTATGCGACGATTGGAAAATAAGCAATCCTGAAGGATATGCAAATTGGTTCGCAAATAGGATGGAATTAGGTACAGAGCACATATTGTTAGAGAAGACAGCTAAAGTTGACAATGTTCCATATTACAAACGGAAAGTCCCCTTACAACGTGTTATTCAGTTACTCAAGAGACATCGTGATGTTATGTTCCAAAATCACAAAGATTCAAAGCCAATCTCAATTATAATCACAACTCTTGCCGCTCATGCCTACAATGGTGAGGTAGACTTAGTTACAGCACTTATGAACATAATTGATAGAATGGAAAGCTATGTTCGAAGTCAAACTCCTCGTGTTCCTAATCCAGTTGACCCAGGTGAAGATTTCGCAGATAAATGGCATATGCCAAAATACAGTCATTTGAGGTTGGAGACTAATTTCTGGCAATGGTTGTCTCAGGTGAAAATGGATTTCAAGTCCTTGTTAGCCAGTAATGACACATCTTTCATTGCATCTCTTGCTGAGCAAAAGTTCTCAACGGTAGTCAGTCATCAGATTCTGAATGAACAAGTAAAAATAAGCAAACTGGCTATCGAACAATATAAGCCCACAGAGCACTTAATTTCAGATACACCAGCAAAACCCTGGAAGAATGGTTAGTGGGAATGTGACTAAGAAACTGATAGAGGAGTTCCTCGAAGAATACCCTCTAATGTCGATCAAACCATCTGTCGATGATAACATTATCTTGGAGGGTAAATTTTGGTTTCTAGTTACAACTGATAAGCAAGAAACCGTAGAAGACGCATACCAACTACGTGTTTTAATACCCTTTTTATTCCCCAAAGTTTTACCCTCTGTATGGGAATTAGGAAAGAGAATTCCAAGGGATGGCAACCATCATGTTAATCCCGATGGGACCCTTTGTTTAGGATCACCTTTAAGATTGTTGTCTATCATCCATAATGATCCGACGGTTAAAGGGTTTGCAATAAACTGCTTAGAACCATTTCTATTAGCAGTAACAATGAGGCTCAGGGGCAGAGATCAGTTTGAGTTTGGTGAATTAGCTCATGGCAATGAAGGGATAATGGAGGATTATGCCGATCTCTTAAGATTAGATAACCAAACTAAAGTACTTGCTGCAATACACCTTCTTGGTATCAAAAAGAGGATTGCTAATAAGAAAATATGCCCCTGTGGATGCAAAAGAAGACTTGGTGCATGCCATTTCCATAACAGGTTAAACAAATTTCGAAATATGGCTTCTCCATCTTGGTTCAGAAAGCACTGCATATAGGTCTAAACATTGCGGTAAACCATGTGAGTCAATAAACAAAATTCCAATGCAGCTGATTACTAATAAATATGGTCATCTCCTGTTCAGAAGTGATTACCCATTGACACAAATTCCACTCCCAATATAGTCGGTTTTATTCGATTTTGTCCCATTTAATCACAAGAGTGAATGTGGGCTAATCTCATGTATATCAGATATATAGGACAAGGAGTTGGAGATTGGAAGACAGGTGGTTATCCGTTGAAGAGGTGAGTATCTACCTCGGGGTGAACAGGGAAACTGTGTACAAATGGGTCAGTGATAAAGGAATACCCGCACATAAAATCGGCAGATTGTGGAAATTTCGCAAAGCTGATGTGGAGAAATGGGTAGAGCAGTTTTCCAATACAAAATCTAAGCCATCCAAGTAATCAAACAGTGAATCCCACTCTTATTGAAACAATAATGGAGAAGCACCTCTAAAGCACGGTATAACATTGCTAAAGAGAAGAAATAGAAAAAGGTATTGAATGAAAAATAGGAAACCGAAATTCTCCGGGCACCAGACTTTTGTGACACGCTACGGATGGATCGAGAAGGGATATAGATTTGTAAGGGACGGCAGAAGCTTTAGCAGCCAGGACGCCATTGTGGACCTGGGTGTTGGCAAGAACATGGTGGAGAGCATCCGCTATTGGGTTGAGTTAACCGGAGTCATTGTGTCCGGAGCAATAAGCGATTTTGGGACTAAACTGCTGGACGAGGATACAGGCTGGGACCCGTTTTTAGAGGATAACAATTCCTACTGGCTTCTGCACTGGAAGTTAAACACACATCCAGACTACATACACTCGGGAATGATCTTGTATTCGCATTTGCGGAAACCTGAGTTCAATAAAAGAGACGTTATAGATGCCGCCATCAGGCTACTAGATGTACATGGCAAAAAAAGCCCCGCAGACAGCATACTGGCCAAAGATATTGATTGTTATCTGAGGTTGTATGCCGGAACCAGAAGATCGGCCAATAAGCAAAAGGATGAGCTGATAGGTAGCCCCTTTCAGGAGTTGAATCTGATACAGTCAGTCAATGACAGCGATCTCTATAGCTTTAACATCGGCAGTAAAAGCAACCTTGCCCCTGAGATCATTGGTTACGCTCTCTGGGATTACATGAGCAGGCAGAAAAAGATCGCTATCACAATTAACGAAGCCCTATACCGTGAGTTCAGTCCGGGGCAGATATTCATGCTTGATGAGAATTCGATCGTGGAAGCCGTGGAACAGCTAAGCAACGAGCCCAAATGGTCAGAGGCTTTCGGCTTCAGCGAAGCTGCAGGAGTTGCCCTAATCCACTGCAACCTTGTGGAAGGAAATGATATCCTGGATCACTATTACAAAAAGGCTGTGGAAGCATGAAGACGCTGGTCAATGAATATGTTGGCGTAGCTTCACGCTTTACCCGATCTGTTAACCTTAATGCAGACTACAGCAGAGAAACCCAGGACTACGGATACATCGTCACCGGCAATGTGCTCTCTTCTTTAACCCAAATCCTCTCCGGACTGATCAAGAAGGGTGGACAGAAGTCGTATTGCCTGTTTGGCTTATACGGATCGGGTAAATCAGCTTTTGCGGTATACTTGGCTCAGCTTCTGTCGATGGATAACGGTCAGGGACAGAAAGCACGGGAACTGCTAAGAGGCAAAGCCCTTGATCCCAAGATTGTGAACTTCCTGACTGATAGAAACAAGTCCTCATATCTTCCGGTCTTGGTAACAGGTAGACGCAGACCAATTAACCAACTGGTCATGGAGAGTGTGATCGAGGCTCAGCGTCAGCTCCCAGGTAGGAAAGACAACCTGGAGTTGCTCAACGAGCTTGAAGAGCAGTTGAAAGCTGAATTATGGCATGATTCCCAGATTGTGCTGCAAGCCATGGATAAACTGGGTATTGCGGCAAAAAAGGCAGGTTTGGCGGGTATCCTGCTGATTGTTGATGAAGCCGGCAAATCTTTCGAGTATGCACTCAGCGACCGTGAAGGCGGAGATGTGTTCATCCTGCAGGAACTGGCTGAACATGCGGAAAGGCTGAGCAAGTATTCCATGCTGTTCGTTATTACTTTGCACCAGCAAATGGATAGCTACAGCGAACTCCTATCCCGGACCAACAGGGCTGAGTGGGCAAAAATACAGGAACGCTTCGTAAACATCCGTTTCGCAGAACCTGCAAGCAGCACGATACAGATGCTGGCCGAGGCGATAAAACCTCTAAAAAGTGCCCCAAAGGACGTTAAACAGGCTCTTGAGCGGGTGATCAAGAACTTGCTGAAAATGGAAAGCATCATTCCACCTGGCCTCACTCACGAATCATTCGCAAAATCAGTTCACAAAGCTTGGCCGATTCACCCCACACTGCTAATTGCCCTGCCGTACATTTTCAGGAGATTCGCTCAAAATGAGCGTTCGATTTTCTCCTACTTAGCCAGCGAAGAGTATGCCGGGTTTCAGAACTCGATCCGGGAAAACGTGGTCGAAAACGATCATGGTTTCATCCGGATCAAGGACATTTACGATTATCTGCTATCAAACTACGAGATAGGGCTATCCCGAAACCCGCATTCCAAGAAGATGCTGGAAGCCAATGACGTGATCAACAGCAGATCCCGGTTATCGGAGACCCAAACCTGTGCCTTGAAAACCATCGCGGTATTAAACTCACTGTCAGAAATCAGCCCACTCAGAGCTACCAAGGATATGCTGGAACTCTGCCTACCGCAGAATGCTGGGATCGAAAGCCTACTTCAGAGCCTGGTTGAGAAATCATTGATCACTTTCCGCAAGCTTGACAGCAGCTACCGCATCTGGGAAGGCAGCGATGTGGACCTGGAGGAACGTCTTAATGAAGCCAGGAGGCACTTGCACTTTGATACACAGTTGTTCCTGGATACCATAGACAAACATCTTAAGCAAAAAAGCATGGTTGCCCGCAGGCACAGCCTTATAGCCGGAACGATACGCCACTTCTCGATTGAATACTCAGACAGCTTAGCAGATGCCAGCAGCATGCTGGAGCGGGAACTAGCGGAGGGAGCCTCAGGCCTGGTTTTGGTTCTGATACCTAACGAGCATTTCTCAAATCTGGTTGAGGAAGTTCAAGCAGTCACCAAGAAAAATCCCCAATTATTGGTTGCGATTCCCAGGCAGATGGACAGCTTGAGCGGGGTTGTGAATGAATTAGCTTGTCTGAAGTGGGTAGAAGAGCACACAGACGAATTGAGGGATGACCGCGTTGCCCGGCGCGAACTGAACTTGAGGATATCCGCCTATGAACAGGAACTCAGCAAAAGAGCTTATACAATCATTGATCCCAGGCCAAATCCCATGGGCAATGAGTGCCTGTGGTTCTGGCTGGGAGAACAGCAAGAAACGCGCAATCCTGTGGATGTCAGCAAATTGCTTTCCAAGGCTTGCGACGTCCTCTTCCATAAAAGCCCTGTTCTGCGCAATGAACTCATCTCCCGGGATGATATCTCAAGCGCCGCATCAGCAGCCCGCAGAACTCTGATGGAACTGATCCTGACGAATCCCGATCAAGAAACCCTTTGTATGACAGGGTACCCACCGGAAAGAAGTATTTACGAATCTATCCTCAAAGCCTCCGGCATGCATGTGTATGATGAGAAGCTCGAGAGCTGGAAGTTTCAGTCACCTCCGAATGGCAACTTCGTAAACCTGCGCCCTGCTTGGCAGCTGATTGAGAAGAGCGTTTTCAATGAAAAGCTGGAAGAGGTGGAGCTCACAGATATATACGCAAAACTGAGGAAAGCTCCCTTTGGCCTGCCGGAGGGGATATTCCCAATCTTGATAACAGTCTTTTTCGTAGTGCACCAGGGAGAAGTGTTTTTGTATCGGGAGGGAACCTTTTTACCAGAACCTCAACCCGGCCATTTCGACCTTTTGCAAAGGCGCTTGGATCTGTTTTCGATAAAGGGGGTGAGACTTGAAGGCATCACCCGCAGTATAGTGGAAAGACTGGCCGGTAGCCTTAATACAGCTCCCAAGATCGCTTCAGTGGTCAGGGCTTTGTACAGAAGCTTATCTTCATTACCCAATCTTACTTTGAAATCAGGAAGAATTGCCGATCCACAAGCCCTGCAGGTTAGAGAAGCTTTCTTGAATGCCGGTTCTCCCGAGAGCTTGCTGTTCAAAGAGCTACCCCGGTGCTTTGGGATGGAGATTGTAGGCTCCAAACATGCTTCAGCCGATGATTTTGACGCCTATTTCAATGGTTTGAATGGAGCCTTGCAGCATTTGGCAAGACACGCGCAGGAAGTCCTCTCTGTAGCCAGAGACAAACTTCTCAAAAGCTGCGAATTGGATATTGGAGAGACCGGTTGGCTCGAGTTGGAGGATCGCTGCAGAGTGCTGGCGGACAGGATTAACCACAGTGAACTGACACCCTTTATCAATAGCGTCTTAAATGGCGCTAAAGAAGATCACGATCCCACTCCAGCTCTATCCAACGTGAGTAAGAGGTCATTTGAACAATGGCTGGATTCGGATATCGACAGGTTTGAAGGATTGGCCAGGGGGATGGGAGACCTGTTCCTCCATTACTGGAACAGCTTTGGATCGCTTAAGCCGGAAAACAACAATGGAAAAACCGAGCAAGCATCCATGTTTCGACAGGAGATTCGGAACCAGATCTCCAATATGAAAAGCAATCTACCCATAAATGAGATCCGCAGAATAATCCAGGAACTGCTGACGGAACTGCAAGAGGATGAGGACACTAATGGCAATGACTAATAAACAACCGTGGGGGTCATAGATGGAAAACAAGGTTAGACACATACTGGCACTATCCGGAGGCAAAGACAGTTCCGCACTTGCCATATATATGCGCAGCAAGGGAATAGATATGGATTATGTGTTTTGCGATACTGAGAAAGAACTTGATGAGACATATGAATACATGAACAAGCTTGAGGCGTATCTTGGGAAGAAAATCCACTATTTAAAGTATGCAGATGGTTATGGTTTTGACGATATTCTAGAGATCAAGAATGGCTTTTTACCTTCACCTGAGTCAAGATGGTGTACTGATTACTTAAAACTGAAACCTTATGAGAGGTTCATAGGTAATGATGAGGTCATCAGTTATGTAGGCATACGGGCTGATGAGGCCCAGAGGAAAGGATATATATCGACCAAACCAAATATCAGAACGGTGTTTCCCTTTATCGAGGATAACATCGGTAAAGAAGAGGTGTATCGCATCCTTAAAGAATCCGGCCTCGGAGTTCCTAGCTATTACAACTGGAGATCACGCTCCGGCTGCTATTTTTGCTTTTTCCAGCAGAAAAGGGAGTGGATAGGTCTCTACGAAAACCACCCCGATCTATTCAAGAAGGCGGCAGCCTATGAAAAGATAGGCGATAGCCCCCGTGACACCTATACCTGGAATCAGGGTGAAAGCCTATACGACCTGATCAAACCTGAGCGGATCGCACAGATAAAGTCAGATTATATCAAGCGCCAGGAAAGGGAAAAGAGCAGGTTTTCTGCTAAACAAAGGTTGGTTGATGTCTTTGACGATACAGAGGATGAGAGCACCGATAAGGCATGCCTGATCTGCCATCTTTAGATTATGATTTACTTAGATTATAGCGCCACTACGCCATGCGCCCCACAAGTCCTGGCTGCCATGGCACCCTACTTTCGTGACCGTTTCGGAAACCCCAGCAGCTCTCACGCATTCGGCAGGGAGGCAAAGGCTGCGGTGGAAAAAGCGAGATTGCAGCTTGCCGAGTTTGTCGGTTGCGGTCCCGGTGAAATAGTTTTCACCTCAGGAGCTACAGAAAGCAATAACCTGATCTTCTTATCCCTATTGCTAGACGCAAAAGAGAAAAGACGAAAGATCGCAGTGTCCGCAATTGAACACAAATCGGTGCTGCTTCCAGCCAAAAACCTCGGCACACGAGGTTTTGATCTAACCTTGCTGCCTGTTACCAGTAATGGAATTGTGGATATCAACGTCGCCCGAAAATTGATCACGGAAGATACAGCCTTGGTCTCCGTGCATACTGCCAACAATGAGATAGGCACCATACAACCTGTGAAGGAACTGGCAGAAATCGCCCATCGGGTTGGAGCGAAGTTTCATACCGATGCCGCCCAAGCACTTGGGAAAATGCCTTTCGATGCTCAGCGATTAGATTGTGACTTGGCATCTTTTAGTTCCCACAAAATTTACGGCCCCAAGGGCATTGGCGCTCTCTATATCAGAGGTGGAAGCCGTAAATGGCCTTGGGATTATCCTCTCTACGGTGGGGGACAGGAATCTGGTATTAGACCAGGAACTCACAATGTCCCAGCTATTGTTGGTTTTGGGGAAGCTTGCGATATAATGAGTCTTAATTGTAGTCATTTCCTTAGAAAGCTATCCAGTTTGACACAAGCATTCGAGAAACTGCTTTCTGCCCAACATAGTCCTTTTCTGATTCACTGCCAAGAATCACCCAGAATCGGTGGTTTATCTAGTATTTATTTGAATTCGCCAAAGGCAGAACTGATTTTAGAGCATCTTTCTGGAGTAGCCATAAGTAAAGCTTCGGCATGCAACTCAAGATCATTGGAGAAATCCCATGTTATTCAAGCTATCAATTCAGACTATTCATTGTCAGATAAAACAATAAGAGTTTCATTTGGTTTGGAAACCGATGATTCTAATGTCGCAGATCTTTTTAATGATCTGATGAATTCAGTCCAGGTGATTCACAAGTGAGATACAATGGAGGAATGGTGATAGAAGAATTCTCAAAGTTAATTCATGGTCTTAGAAAAGACCAGCATTACAAGCCGCACAAACATATTTGTATGCTTGCAGCCATTATATACCTTGAAGAAAGAGAATTTTCCGAGAATAGGATACATTATAACGATGCCTTTAAGAGAATCTTTAGCTCACTATTTCTGAGGTACTCAAAAGATGATGATAGGGATAGGTCTTATAACCCCTTTTTCCATTTACGATCATTACCCATATGGATTCTAGTCCCAAATCTTGGAAGAGAAAAGGAACTTGCTGAATCGACATCGATAAGCGGGCCATCTCATTTGATTACACTCGTCTCGTACGCTCATTTAAGAGATGAAGAATTCAACTTCTTAAAGATGGCAGAGCAAAGAAAAATCGTTAAACAGATTATTATCGACATATTGAGAGATTATGCCAATAATGATATCGATCAAGAACAACCTCAGAATAGTGAGGGGGATAACGCACGAGGTGATTCAGTCTTGTTCTGTGATTATTTAAGTTCTCTGATTAGTACAAACATCTTCAATGAAAACGCCATAGCGGAAGCACAAGCTGTAAATCCACTCTTTGGAACCATTCACACGACGCACCCGCTAGTGCATATATTGGACAAGGAATTAAGACAGAAAACAGGCAAGCATGTCATTCTAACAGGACATGCCGGCGATGGCAAAACAACTATTGCAGTAGATATCATCAAACAATTGCGAGGCTTGCCGCTCTCTACCATGCTAGAAAAGCCGCTTAAAAGGCGAGAGGAAATTGAAGAGCACCGACTAAGCATCATCAAAGATTTCAGCGAGCGAGAAGGAAAAGCGGACCAAACCTTGATCGAAGAATTGAAAGCCGGACAACGCAGATTCATGATCATTTCTAATACAGGAACGCTGTTGGATTTCTTCAAGGGGAACGCACAGGCCTGGCAAATCAATTCTGTTGAGGCTGAGAGCAGGATATTGACAGCGATTAGCCAGAAGAAAGGTGCCGCTGAAGTGGAATTTGCTGGAGTGGAGTTCATCGTTTACAATCTGGCCTATATAGACAATCTAAAGCTGGCAGAAAATATCTTTACGAGGATGCTGGAGCCCGAAAATTGGATAGGATGCGCTTCCTGCTCACGAGAGAGTTTCTGCCCCATGAAGCATAATGTGGAACTAATCCGTTCTGCCCAGGAGCAGGTGACACATAGGCTCTTCTTACTTTACAGGCGCTTGTATGAGTATGGCACCAGGCTAACCATCAGGCAGCTTACATCTCACTTGGCCTACATCATCAGCAGCGGGATCAATGCCGCAAATGTACACAAGAAGATGTCGCAGATGAAATCCGAATACCTTTTCTTTAACAGGTTGTTCGGTGATGACGGTAAGAGCCCAGATGCCGCCGCAAGCGAGATGAAAGCGATTGTGGAGCTGAAACGGCAAAGCCTGGGCACCATATTCAATTCCGGCATAGAGATGAATCTCTGGCTTAAGCCATCTGTTCATGGCACAATCAGGGTGCTACCTGAGGTTAAAGAGCTGTTTTCCGATATGCGCAAGAAAGGGATGGCATCCCTTACTGTAAGCGGAGCCGGATCTACGCCTGAGCAAGCCCGCAGACAATTGCGCAGGCTGCTTTATTTCTTTGTGAACGATGAGGTTGCTGACTCCCAAGTAATGATCGATTTTCTAAACTCACCCAATATCTTGTATTGGCAGGAATGGCAACAGAAAGGGTCAGTATTGGAAAAAGCATACCGTGCCAAATACACGAACATGGTCTTCCACGTTATACAAGAGCATTTTACCGGTGTGAGGATGCCGGAAGGCATGGGCACCCAAGACAGCAGATTATACATCACATTATCCCGCAAGCAAAGCGAAGTACGGCAAAGCGCCCAGATCGTGATTGCCGAATTGGACTGGTCTCAGAGCGTGATTCTGGAACTTGATAGATCAAGCAACGCGGCCGGAGCGGAATACGTTGAACTTGCCATAAAAGGTCAGGGAGTGCTTAAGGGAGTAACTCTGAGGCTGGGCTTACCGTTTTTGGATTATGTAACCCAAAGGCATTACGGTGAGATTGGAAACCTCTTGAACGCCGCATATAAAGAGCGGTTGGAGCATTTTAAGCTACAGGTGCTAAAGAAAACCGCCTCCCTAAACGACGATATGATGCTGGTCAGACTACGCAATGACAACAGATTCAAGAGACAGAAATTCAGTTTAAGCGACCAAGCAGTGGAGGTGTTTGATGTCTAACTCAACCTTTCCTTACGATGCCAAATCGGAACAAGCATACAAGAGCAATCCTGCCATAAGGCTTTTTGGAAACAGATTTAGTACTGACCAGACAAGTTTAGAATTGTTGGGCGAATTCTTACTGATAACTACTTCTGTAAAGGAGATCGAGGGCAAAGAACTGAGATCAGCTCTTCCCCCTTTGGATGACATCCATTCTTGGAGCAATTCCAAGTTAAAATACTCCCCAAAAATCAAATTGAATCTTAAGCTGTTTGCTTTCTTAAGTTCATCCAGACTGGATTCAAGACACCTTACCCACAGAGAGCATTACACCCAGCTAATACAGGAACTCAAAAAAAGAATCAAAGTAGATAGCAATGATAAGACTCAGGTAGTAAAGACACTTGAGAATTTACTACTTGGCTTTCAGGGTGCAGGAACAAGTCGAACATGGTGTGCACAGTCATTTATTCCCATTAGTCGTGGCCTAGTTGCTGGTGAAGCTATCTGGAATGAAACAAAGGCTAAAAGTCATTATGCAGAATCTTGGAGCTATGTTCTCGATAATGCCAAACTTTACTTTTCATTGAATAAACATAGATTCTTAGCAAGAGGAGGAGAACTCCTGTACCTACAGATATGCAATGCGATGAAGCAAAACCAGGAAGCAATACAAGCCTGGAACCTGGATGCAAAGCTTGAATTCAGCTCAGAAGAGCTAGAGCCAGAAAAGTTGCTTAACAGTTTGGAGAGGGGCCTGGCAAAGTTTTTTAGCGCTTGTCCTAAGTTTATCGATGACCTGGCTGAGTTCATCGATGACAAGCTAGATCCTGAAACAGCCGCAAAGACAGACATGCACGAACAGCAACCGAGGTTTGTAGAAGCCGGTTGGTGCAATAGCGCAACCTGGCAGGAAGGCTACCTGTTGGCAGTGGAAATGAACAGAATATTGTCATCCCGCCTGGATGTGATGGACAGCGTTTACTACCTAGAGACCTTATTCATGCTGCATACCCTGAGGAATCTAATCATGCAGAGCTCCAGGTGTTTAAGCAATGGAGAAGCAAAATGGCCTGGCTACTATATGGCTATAAACAGGTCTGACGAGGAGAATGGGACGCTCAAGCGGATATCGCATCAGAGCCTCAAAAACATCGAAAAAACCATCTATATGGCTATCCGCTCGCATATGCAGGATACGGATATAGTTCAGGATGAGAAGATCCTCAAAGAAGCCGATACACGTTCCGGGCACAAGTTCTTCTTAAAGATGGCAAAGCAAGCCGGTTTGGTGATTCCCAAGCGGGGCGCTTGGGCTCGATTTGTTTTAACTCCCCAGATACTCAGGGTGCTGGTAACTACCATTGTGCCGCAGCAGGGGAGGATAACATATGAAACATTTAAACAATTGATAAGAGCGAGGTGGGGCATGGTGTTTGACGAGGCTGGATTTGGCGAGTGCTGCCAATGGCTGCGGGTGGAAAAGGTATATCTTTCCAGTGATACAGATGCCTGGCTACTTGAAATGCTGGCAGAAAGCGGCCTCTTGATGCATTTGTCGGATTCCTGCGCCTTGGTGTTGCACCCGAACCAAGGGAATGATGGAGCTGGATCATGAAATACATAGCGCGTTCGTTCAAAGATTACATCACAGGCAGGATAGAGTCCCAACTTCCTTCCATGGTATTGGGCGGGAAAATGATCTTCATGGTGGAAAGCATCCCGGAAGATCTGACGATAGCTACTGCAGACCTTATCAGCAGTTTTTTACATAATATTGCTGATACCAATGTACTGATCAAAGTCGCCAGAACACTGACCGATGAATGGTCAGACGAGGGCAGGGATAAGGCTGATAAGGCCGGGTGGATAACCTTACTGGACAATCTGGCTTATTACCGCAATGAGCCTATGCCCCCTGATAAATACAACGTGATAGTCCTCTATGGGTCTGATGTGGTTACTGATTCCGCCAGTCTAGCTGATTTCAACCTTTGTAGTTTGAAGTTTGTTTGGGAAACTGGAATGTCTCGTAGTTTTAGTCAGTGGGTTGTCGATAAACTGAGTTCCAACGGCATAGATTTTTACAACAAAGCAGATATACTGGTATTCGATAACATCCTCTACCCTATCATCGAGCAGGGCAGGGCTGACCTGATATCCCTCAGCAAGTGGCTGGAGCGTTTGGATCTATCATACTGTGACAGCGTTCAGACAGTGTTAGAAGTGGTTTTGACGAAGCTACGGGATTTCCAACTACCCAATTTCACCAGCTTTCCCTATACTAGAAAAAACAAGAAATTCAATCCGTACGTCTATAAGGCTATTGAGTTCTTTAACTACACAATGTTCATTGAGGAAAACCAGAAAAGGAAGGCTGTAAAGGCCATTGATGGGATACTCGAAGCCATCGAGACCGGAGAAGAGGGATGGGAAGACCTGGAAAATGAACAGATTCGAGGCGCGTACAGTAGCGGAATAGAATTCTTGAGCGGGATGAAGAACTACGTCCTGACTGCTGACCAAGAGGAGAAAGAGAAGCTCTTGGAAAGCGATTTCGTCTTCATCTTAGACAAGATCCTGAAATTCAAGAAAAAGCAGGAAAAGAAGAAAACAAGCGTGAAAAGCCTGGAGGGAAGCCCGGTAGAAATCGTACTGACAGCCATGTGGGACAGTCTTTCAGAGTTCTCAAAGTCAAAAGATTATGGTAGCGTGGAAGATCTACGCAGGATAGAGATAACTGCTGACTTGTTCAAACATGACATGGAGTGGGATGACAGCGAGGGAGAATATTCCACCCAGGATGTCTCAGAACTGGCAAGAGAGTTCTTGCACAGGCTTATTGGCGGATTGGACAGCTTTATCGTGCAGCATGCCTGCCTTAAGAACAAAGATGGCCTAGAGATTGAGATTCAGTGCAACCTGGACAGCGATGAGATCAAATTCCGCTATAGCAGGACAGCGATCTCCGAACTGGTTTTCAGCGTGAACCTTTATGCACAGGAAGACGAAAAGCCGCAGGAAAGAAAATATGCCTGGAAACTGCCCTCCAACCATAGCTATCGCCTGGCAACAGATTTGATCAACATGGCAGCCGATGAATTGGATAGGCCAAACCATGCGCTGGTATTACCCTTCTTCCACCTTCCCTATTATGACGAGATTCTTAAGACTTCATCCAATGACGAGCTGCGGAGGGTTTTCCTGCACAGCTTGAGAGACTCTGCTTCAGAAGGGTCTTTCCTGAGAAATCTGTTGTCTGGGACTTGGCTGAAACATGACGATAGACTACTGCCCCATTATAGAAATCTTGCCGAGAAGTACCACCTGTTTATCAAAGCTGCCAAGAAAAGCGGATTGATCGCTGCATTGACAGACACCTCGGTTTGGGACGTTCTGAGACAGCATTATGAAGAGGTACTAGACCTGATAAGCACTCAGGAAGAGATGCTGAAATCTCCGATGGCTGGAATGATGCTAAGAGCATTTATGGTGATAAGAGAAAGAGAGAAAGATGGAAATGAAGCATGGTATAGTGAGGCTTACGAGAAATCAGGGATCATCACGGTGCTTCACCCGTCTCTGCTGGAAATGCTGCAATCCCAAGTAGTTTACCAAAGTTCCTGTTTCAACTATGCTGTGAAAGCTGAAACCGAGAAAGACAAGAGGCGGGATGCCTTCAAAAAACACATTTGGCAATCCTATCTTGACCTTTCTCATATCAGAACACCCATAAACTGCATTCTGATCGATGATGGGCTCAATCTGAACACCAACGTTGTGGGGCATGAACTGATCCACAAAGTGGGCGATCCGATTGATGGAGAGGACCTGAAATCGACCAGGCTGATGCTGGGGATGTCTGATGAAAGCGATGATGAAATAGGCGATGTGAGCGATGCGGACATGTTCTTGGAAACCCGGGAATCCAAACTGCTCAACAACCTCCTGTTAGACTATTTCAGGCTGCATCCCCACGCCAGGGATGGACTGAACTTAGCCGTTTATAGAAACCAGGATATTCAACCGATTATCGCAGCCATACACGCTTATCTAATGAAGCTTTCAAACATAAAAGATCCGAATTACTACGTTATTAGAAATGAGCGCAATAAGCCCTACAACATCAGTGTGAGTATTTTTACCGATTCTGCTGACGATAGCGGTATAGCCCGATGGATAGAGCTTTGGAGAGAAAGATGGGAAGCGGCTGAGACTGAAAGCAAATTCCAAGTATACCGCAACTGCAGGTTTTCAATTTCGCACCGATTAATCAATACCGCCGACCATAACTCATTTTTGAGGATGATCAACGATAACTTCAGCACGGATGTGACCATCCTGTATGACATAATCGGGACAGGAAACATCGCCGATAAGTTTGAATCCGTCGATCCCATGGACATCCGAACTCACTCTCTCAAATACCCCATCCTGGAGAAGGCCGTAGCTACGATAGACAATCCCTCTGATGAGTTTAAACGCTTCAGGATTATCAGCAATAGGCAATTCAGCATTAGCTCCCGGTTAGCGGGCTGTATGCATGCCCTAAAAAGTGGCAATGCCCAAAAAGGCACGGTAGTAATGGGTACTGGAGATCTCAAGCCCTGGATGGAAGTGATCGGGGCAGTCCACAGCAAGTCGGAGTGGGTGATCTGCATCGATCCCAGTGTGGATGACCGCCTGATACGAGATTCAGGCAAGAAAAGCGAGCTGCAGAGGGAGATTATTGGTTTCGGCTCTGGAGTGGGCATATCAGGTGAAGAAAACTACACCATATCGACCGAGCACTTTTCGCTAAACGACATTGAAATCAGGCTGAGAGCTTCCATCAAGCAACTGCTAGCAGACATTAAATGGACTGAGGAGGACTATCAGGCTGTAGCCAAAGGAACCATGAAAGTAGCCCAGGAATTGTCCGGATTGTCGTTGGTAAGGGCTACAGGGGCGGCAGACCAGTATATCAGAGATTTCATGGCATATGCCCTCACCCGTAAGATTGTGGGTAAAGATGAAGCTTTGTTGTGTGATAATCTGGTGACTCTCGATGCATACAGGCATTGGTTCGACTTTGCGGAAAGCGGAGTAAGGCCTGATCTGCTGTGGCTAAAGGCGAACATAGGCCAGGATAACCGCATGCACCTGAACTTGCACCTGATTGAGTGTAAAATGGGTAATAAATCTGAAGAACTGCTGATTAAGGCCAAACACCAGATCAATAATGGGTTGAGTGTATTGGTAAAGGCATTCAAACCGAATTTCCAGGAGCAGCAAAATCTCGATGACGATAAGCCCGATCGCCGCTATTGGTGGATGCAATTACATCGCCTGATAGCTGCTAAGGCCAGGATAGACAAATATCACGAACAGCAGGTCATATCAGCGTTGGAGAAACTAGCCGAAGGAGATTACGGAATATCATGGAGCGCTTCCGTGATGGCTTTCTGGATTGATGATGAGCATGGCACATTCAAGAAGTCAGGTTCCTGGAACAACAATGAGACTTCTACTGGCAAGGCTAATGTATTTTCAATAGGCAGGAATTACATCAAAGTACTTGCTCAATCAACAGATGAAACCACAGGAGTCATTGCTAAATTTCTGGACGAGCCTCTTTCAGAAGATGAGAATGTCATGCAGCAAATTGAAGACATCGACCTACCCCCTAGTCCGGAAGATGAAGACTTCCAACCCGGTGAGACTTTGGCAGATTGGGACGATGACGAGTCTGAAGATGATGGAAGAGAAACTACGCCTAATTGGGATGACGTAACAAGCCCTGAGCCCCCTCAAGAGGAGTCAACGGAAGACCAGCCTGATACTGAGCAAGAGCAGGAGGATGAAGAAGGCCATCAAGAAGACGATGATATTGTGTTGCCCAAGATTCCTGAGAGGATACTCTTGGGCAAAACCACAGGTGGCAAAGAAGTCTATTGGGAGTTTGGGCATGATAGCTTAGCAAACAGACATATGGTGATATTCGGCACATCCGGAATGGGTAAAACATACGCAATACAATGCCTTCTATGCGAAATGGCCAGGCAGAACCAGAACAGCCTAGTCATAGATTACACAGATGGCTTTGTCCCAAACAACATAGAGACTGCTGCAAAACCGATTATTACTAGTGATGGACAGACGTTCATATACAATGATCCACTTCCTATCAATCCTTTCAAAGCTCAAGTAAGCGAACAGGATGGCATGAAATTCAAAGATACTCCAATAACAATCTCAAAGCGAGTATCTTCGATTTTTAAGAATGTCTATGATCTGGGAACCCAGCAGCTTCCTTTCACTATTGAAGTCATTCAAACCGGTATTGAACGATATGGCGATGAATTCAATCTGGACAAGATGCTGGAGATGTTTTACGAATACCTCGATGATCCACTATACACAAAGAACACTGTACAGACTACTATCACCAAACTGAAACCGTTTATTACAAGCAAACCCTTTTTGGTCGACAGCAGGGAAATTGGATGGAATGAGCTGTTTGCTGATGAAAAGAATAGAAGCAGAGTCTTCCAATTCCATAAAGTTGACAAGCACTCATCAAGAGCAATCATAGAATTCGTTTTATGGGACCTTTACAACTACGTTAGTAGCTATGGTGGTAAGCATTTACCCAAGGCCATTGTACTAGACGAAGTTCAAAACCTAGATCTGGGACCAGACGCGCCAGTGGCAAAGTACCTTACAGAAGGAAGAAAACATGGCTTGGCCTTGATAACAGCAACTCAAACTGTTAAAGGAGTTGGCGGTGTCTCTGATGCAAAGGTCAGTAGGCTATTTCAAGCGGAAATGAAGCTTTTTTTCAAGCCCACAGAGAATGAGATGAAGGAGCACGCTCAACTGCTTAACAATGCTATTAGCGATATTCCGGTGAAGGAATGGATAAACCGGTTGGCAAAACTCCAAAAGGGTGAATGCTGGGTTTTAGGAAGGCACCTGGATGATCTATCTGGAGAACTGAGATTGAAAGCACAGAAGATTCGTATCTCCCCCCTTGAAGAAAGAGGTTTCCATGGCTAAGAAAGAAGTCAATACACGCTTGCCCAGGAACTTCCACCGTACTTTCAAACCGGAGCGGCAATATATCAACGCAATTTTAA
>LAHR01000521.1_pt1 | contig 20726 bp, 21 predicted proteins | sample 329641 | NCBI WGS metagenome assembly LAHR01 (sample SAMN03275701, study PRJNA271635) | activated sludge metagenome | isolation source: Sample C-3 Sludge from acetogenic chamber (third chamber) of Anaerobic...
GGCAAGAAGCGCATGAAGCAGGTCGGCAATGTCGAGATCCCGCAATCGGCCTTCCTGGCCGTGCTGAAGGTGGACTGAACCGTGTTTGGCCTGAACATCGATTTCGCGCTGCTGCTGGTGCTGGCCTGCCTGGCCGGCCTGCTGGTCTGGCTGGCCGATGTGCTGTTCCTGGCCGGCCCGCGCCGCATCCGTGAGCAGGCCCTGCGGGCGCGCTACCCGCGCCATGCCGAACCCGGCAGTGCCGATGCGGCAGCCTTTGCCGAAGCGGTGGCCACGGCGGCACGCGAACCGGTGCTGGTCGAGACGGCGAAATCCTTCCTGCCGGTGCTGCTGGTGGTGCTGGTGCTGCGCTCCTTCGTGGTGGAGCCGTTCCAGATCCCGTCCTCGTCGATGGAGCCCACCCTCGAGGTCGGTGACTACATCCTCGTCAACAAGTTCACCTACGGCCTGCGCCTGCCGGTGCTGGGGACCAAGGTCCTCGAGGTCGGCATGCCGCAGCGCGGCGATGTGATGGTGTTTTTCCCGCCCGATGACCACCGCTATTTCATCAAGCGGGTGATCGGCCTGCCCGGTGACCGCATCGAATACCACGACAAGCAGCTGTACATCAACGGCGAACGGGCCGACCAGTCGCTGCAGATGGCGCTGGCCGGGGAAACCTTCAGCACCGAAATCCTGGGGGACGCGGTGCACACCATCCGCACCTACCCGCAGGCGCCGGCCGTGAGCTATGCGCTGGAAGTCCCGGCGGGGCACTATTTCATGATGGGCGACAACCGCGACAACAGCCGCGACAGCCGTTTTTTCGGTACCGTGCCGGAGGCCAACATCGTTGGCCAGGCTTTTGCCATCTGGATGCACTGGGAGAAATGGCTGTCGTTGCCGTCTTTTGACAGGGTTGGCCCGATTCGCTGATACTGGGGACGGTTTTTTTACTGGTTTTTCAGGGAGATACCTTATGCGTCACGCGCAGCGCGGTATGAGCACATACACCATGGTCAGCCTGATTGCCCTGGTGGGGTTTGCCGGCCTGTTTGCCTTCAAGGTCGGCGTACCGATCCTCGACAACTGGACGGTGAAGGAAATCCTGGAATCGTTCGCGAACGATTCCGAGATCAAGGCACAGTCCTCCGCCGAGATCCGCAAGACCCTGACCAAGAAGTTCGAGGTCAACCGCATCGAGCACATCAACGTGAAGGATGACGTGCAGTTCGTCAACGACGGTGGCGTGCGTACCATCGTGGTCGATTACGAAGCCCGTGTGCCGTTTTTTGCCAACATCGACCTGGTGGTGAAGTTCGAGAAAAACCGCGTGGCGATCGGCGGCAGCAACTGAGCGGGACGATGGCCGGCACACCACACGCGCTTGAACGCCGGCTGGGCTACCGTTTCAACACCCCGGCGCTGTTGCGCCAGGCCCTGACCCACCGCAGTGCCGGGCCGCTCCACAACGAGCGGCTCGAGTTTTTGGGGGACGCGCTGCTGGGCCTGGCAGTGTCCGAACGGCTGTTCGGGCATTTCCCCGACGCCGACGAGGGCGACCTGAGCCGCCTGCGTGCGCGCCTGGTCCGCAAGGACACCCTGGTGCAGGTGGCACGCGAGCTGCAGCTGGGTGAAGCCCTGTTGCTGGGGCCCGGTGAAAAAGCCTCCGGCGGCAGCCGCCGCGATTCCATCCTTGCCAACGCCGTCGAGGCCCTGCTGGGTGCCATCCTGCTCGACGGTGGCCCGGAGGCAGCACGGGCCTGCGTGCTGGCCTGGCTGGGGCCGCGCCTGGACGCACTGGCCGCTGCCGGCGATGCACCACCCGATACCCGCGATGCCAAGACCCGCCTGCAGGAACTGCTGCAGGCCCGTGGCCAGGCCCTGCCCGAATACAGCGTGCTGTCGATGAGCGGCAAGCCGCATGCGCGGCATTTCCGCGTGGCCTGCCGGGTGGCGCTGCAGGAGCAGCCGTCGCTGGGCGAGGGCAGCAGCCGCCGCACGGCCGAACAGGCTGCCGCTGCCGCCATGCTGCAGCGGCTGCAGGAGACGGCATGAACGCCCCCGTGACCCGCTGCGGTTTCGTGGCCATCGTCGGCCGGCCGAATGTCGGCAAGTCGACCCTGCTCAATTACCTGGTGGGCCAGAAGCTCAGCATCACCTCACGCAAGCCGCAGACCACGCGTGACCGCGTGATCGGCATCCGTACCGATGGCCTGTTGCAGATGGTGTTTGTCGACACGCCAGGGCTGCACCGTGCCGAGGGGCGTGCCATCAACCGCTACATGAACCGCGAAGCACTGGCAGCACTCGATGGTGTCGATGTGGTGCTGATGGTGGTGGAGGCCCCGCGCTGGACGGAGGAAGACGAACGCGTGCTGGAGGCCGTGCGCCATGCCGGCCGCCCGGTCATCCTGGTGCTGAACAAGGTCGACAAGCTGGGCGACAAATCCCAGCTGCTGCCGTTCATCGCCCAGTTGCAGCACAAGCATGCCTTCAGCGACATCGTGCCGGTGTCGGCACTGAAGGAACTGCAGCTCGACCGCCTGCTGGGCTGCCTCGCGCCATTGCTGCCGGAAGGCCCGCATGCCTACCCGGAAGACCAGGTCACGGACCGCAGCGAGCGTTTCCTGGTGGCGGAACTGGTGCGCGAGAAGATCATGCGCCAGCTCGGCGAGGAGATTCCCTACCGCATCGCCGTGGGCATCGACCGTTTCATGCACGAAGGCGGCATCGTGCACATCGATGCCACCATCTATGTGGAGCGGGCCGGCCAGAAAGCCATCGTCATCGGCCAGCAGGGCCAGCGCCTGAAGCAGATCGGTGAAGACGCCCGCGCCGACATCGAGCGCCTGCTGGATGCGCGCGTCATGCTGGGGCTGTGGGTGAAGGTGCGCAGCAACTGGTCCGACGACGAACAGATCCTGCGCTCGCTGGGCTACGATAGCCGGCACTGATTCCGTGGCTGGGGTGGCCCGTGCCCGTACCGTCATTGCAATCCTGCTGGGTGCTGCATGCGCGCCCGTACCGCGAAACCAGCCTGCTGGTCGACCTGCTGTCGGACCAGGACGGTTTGTTGCGCGGTGTCGTCCGTGGCGTGCGCGGCAGCAGCCGGCGTGCGCAGCAGTGGCGCGCGCTGGTGCAGCCTTTCGTGCCGCTGGAAGGCAGTTGGGCCGGACGCCATGCACTGGCCACCGTGCGCCAGCTGGAGGCAGCCGGTGCACCCTGCCTGCTGGCGGGCCGTGCGCTGTATTGCGGCCTCTACGGCAATGAACTGCTGCTGCGCGTGCTGCAACCCGGTGAACCGGTGACGGGCCTGCTGCCGCGCTACGGCGGGTTGCTGCAGGCGCTGGCGCAGGCCACGGAGGATGCCGCGCTGGAGGCGGCCCTGCGGGCCTTCGAACTGGACTTGCTGGTGATGCTGGGCCTGTGCCCGGATTTCAGCAGCGAGGCCCTGGGCGGCGCGCCACTGGAGCGTGAGCAGTCGTACCGTTTCCTGCCGGACAGCGGCTTTGTCGCCGCCAGCGGTGCCGATGCCGTCTACAGCGGTGCCAGCCTGCTGGCGATCGGGCAGCAGGATTTCAGCGAGGCGGTGACGCGGCAGGCGGCCAAGCGCCTGCTGCGGCAGCTGTTGCAGCCCCTGCTGGGCGAGCGGCCGCTGGCCAGCCGCGAACTGTTCGCCGCATTGCCGGATTCGCCTAGTCGGTCGTGAACAGGCTGTCGAGGTCGTGGCCTTCGGCCCAGCTCTGCAGGTGATCGATGGTCTGCAGCAGGGTGGTGGCTTCGGCCTGCGGCAGTGGCTGCGGTGCACGCTTGAGGCGGGTTTCGAGGGCTTCGCTGGCGGATTTGAGGTCCGGCACCCCGGTGTAGCAGCAGCTGCCGTGCAGGCGGTGCACGCCTTCCAGCAGGGCGGCGGCATCGTTGCGTGCCACGGCGTGTTCGATGTCGGCGCGCTCGGCCGGCAACACGCTGAGCAGGCTGGCCAGCATGTCGCGGGCCAGTGCCGGCTTGCCGTTGGCGCGCTGCAGGCACAAGGCGATGTCGACCGGTGCCGGGGCACGCTGGCCAGTGTCGCTGCCCAGCCATGCGGCCAGGGTGTCACGCAGCTGTGCCTCGCTGACCGGCTTGGCCAGGTGGGCCTGGAAACCGCTGTCGAGCAGCTGGCGTTTCTCATCCGGCAGGGAGTGTGCGGTCAGTGCGATGATCGGCGTATCACGGTGGGCCGGTATGGCGCGGATGTGTTGTGCGGCAGCAACGCCGTCCATGCCGGGCATCTGGATGTCCATGAACACGATGTCGATGGGCTGTTCACCGGCCAGCTGCACGGCAGCCTTGCCGCTGTTGGCGGTGTGCACGCGCAGGCCGAGGTCGGCCAGCAGGGTGCGCACCAGGTGCAGGTTGGCCGGGTTGTCGTCCACCGCCAGGGCGGTGTTGCCGGCCCAGGGTGCCGGTGCCGGTGATGGCAGCGGGCGGGGGGCCGGTGGCGTGGCGAGCTGGCGGTAGAGCCGCACCGAGGACAGCGGCTTGAACAGCAGCTGCGTGCGCCCGGCCAGCGTGCCCAGCGTCGACAGCGTGGACGGCGGCACGGCCAGCAGCAGGCGTGCGGCGGTGTTGCCGGCACGCAGGATGCCGAGCACTTCCTGCATGCGTACGGCATCGAAGGGCAGCCCGGCCAGCAGGACATCCGTGGGGCGGGCGCGGACCAGCCACTGTGCCAGCGCTGCCGTGTCATCCAGCCAGTGCAGCTGCAGCCCGCGGGCCTCCAGCAGGTGGCGCCAGGCCAGGCGGGTGGCCGGGTGCGTTTCGTACACGGCGAGCGATTGCCCGGCAAGGCCGGCCAGCGCCGGGCTGCTGCCGTGGTTGCCGGCCAGCGGCAGCGGCAGCGTGACCCAGAAGGTGGAACCCTTGCCGGGTTCGCTGCGCAGGCCGATTGAACCGCCCATCTGCTCGACCAGGAATTTGCTGATGGCCAGCCCCAGGCCGGTGCCGCCGTACTGGCGCGAGGTGGAGGCATCGGCCTGGCTGAAGGAGGCGAACACGCGCTCCTGCTGCTCGGCACTGAGGCCCACGCCGGTATCGCTGACGCTGAACAGCAGGGTGGCCTGGCGGTCATCGAGCTCCTCGAGCTGCACCTTCAGCACCACATCGCCGTGCGCGGTGAACTTGATGGCATTGCTCAGCAGGTTCATCAGTACCTGTTTGGTGCGCAGCGGGTCGCCGAGCACCCGCTCGGGCAGGTTGGGTTCGGTGTCGAGAACCAGCTCCAGGGACTTGTCCATGGCTGCCGTGGCCATGATGGCCAGGGTGTCGTCCACCAGTTCGGGCAGCGAAAACGGTACCGGATCGAGTGCGAGCTTGCCGGCTTCGATTTTCGAGAAATCGAGGATGTCGTTGATGATCTGCAACAGGCTGGTGGACGAGTCGTGGATGATGCGCAGGTAATCGGCCTGCAGCCCGGACAGGTTGGTTTTCAGCAGCAGGTTGGTGAAGCCGATGATGCCGTTGAGCGGCGTGCGGATTTCGTGGCTGGTGTTGGCGAGGAACTCCGACTTGATGCGGCTGGCTTCCAGTGCCTGCTTGCGGGCCAGGTCCAGCTCGATGTTCTGTACCTCGATGGTTTCGAGGGTTTCGCGCAGGTCACGCGTGGCTTGCTCGATGTGTTCCTGCATGTCGTCATAGGCGTGCTGCAAGGTGGCGGCCATGGCGTTGAGGGATTCGGCCAGGCGGTCGAGCTCACCGGCGTCCTGCAGGCGCACCGGCTGGCGGAAGTTGCGTTCGGCCAGTGATTCGATGCCGGCCTGCAGCTGGTGGATGGCCCGCAGGTAGTGCGAGGCGACCCGCAGGGCATACCAGCCGCTGGCCGACATCAGCAACAGCAACAGGCCGAGGCTGGCCAGCACATCGCGGTAGCGGCGTGCCGACAGGTGGTCGCCGTAGAGTTCGATTTCCACGCGGCCCATGCCGTCCGGCAGCCATTCGGTCAGCAGGCGGTTGCCGTCGGCCAGGACGAGGTGGGCGGCAGGGGCGAAATCCGCCGGCAGCGTGCGGTCAGGCCCGGCCAGCAGGCGAATCTGGCCCGCGGCATCGCGTACCCGCACGGCGCGGATGGGCGGCTGCTGCAGCAGGTCGCGGGCCGAGGTTTCGATCACGGCCGGCGGGATGAGCGCCTCCTGGCGCACCAGTGCGGCGATTTCGCGGGCGGCGCGCTGGCCGGTGGCCAGCAGGGTGGCTTCCTGCACGGACAGGTGCTGCCACAGCAGGAAGCTGCCCAGTACCAGTGCAGCCAGCAGGCTCGGCAGGATGCCGACGACCAGCGCACGCTGGCGGAGGGATTGGTTGGCCACGGTGCCGCTTTCCGGTTCTTGTCGTGTTTGGGCGAGGGGCTAGTGTAAACTCCCCCCGTCCGGGCCGGAAGCACGGGCCCGCCGGGCCGCGCCGCAGCCCCTCATGATTCCGCAACCTCCTGATCCGAAAAGACTTATGGATTACCCGACGATCGAGAGCTGCATCGGCCATACCCCTCTGGTGCGCCTGCAACGGCTGCCGGGGACGGCCCGCAGCACCGTGCTGGTCAAGCTCGAGGGCAACAACCCGGCCGGCTCGGTGAAGGACCGCCCGGCGCTGGCGATGATCGCGCGGGCCGAGGCGCGCGGCGACATCCGGCCCGGCGACACCCTGATCGAGGCCACCAGCGGCAACACCGGCATCGCACTGGCGATGGCCGCTGCCATCCGCGGTTACCGCCTGGTGCTGGTGATGCCCGCGCACATGAGCCATGAACGCAAGCTGGCGATGGCGGCCTATGGCGCCGAGCTGGTGGAAGTCAGCCGCGAAGCCGGCATGGAAGGGGCGCGCGACCTCGCGCTGCGCCTGCAGGCCGAGGGCCGCGGCACGGTGCTGGACCAGTTCGCCAACCCCGACAACCCGCAGGCGCATTTCGACAGCACCGGGCCGGAGATCTGGCAGCAGACCGCCGGTACCGTGACGCATTTCGTCAGCGCGATGGGCACCACCGGCACCATCATGGGGGTGTCGCGCTACCTCAAGCAGCAGGACCCGGCGATCCGCGTGATCGGCCTGCAGCCGGCCGACGGTGCGCAGATTCCCGGCATCCGCCGCTGGCCGGCGGCCTACCTGCCGCGTATCTTCGATGCCAGCCGGGTCGACGAGGTAATGGACATCACCCAGCAGGAGGCGGAAGACACCATGCGCCGGCTGGCGCGTGAGGAAGGCATTTTCTGCGGCGTGTCATCCGGCGGTGCGGTTGCCGGCGCGCTGAAGGTGGCGCATGCCACCGAAGGGGCCGTGATCGTGGCCATCATCTGCGATCGCGGCGACCGCTACCTTTCCACCGGGGTGTTCGGCTGAGCCGGCCGCCCCGTACCGGTAAGCAGGCATGGTACAGGTCCGCTCCGATTACCCGCGCGGTGAGGATGGCCAGGTCGACATCGACCGCTGGCTGCAGCAGCTGTGCGCACAGCATGCGGTAACCGACCCGGCCACGCTGCGCCGCGCCTGCCACCTGAGCCAGGCGGCCGAGGCAGTCGCCATCGTCTCCGACAAGATCTGGTCGCCGCACACCAGCAGTTTCCTCACCGGGCTGGAAATGGCGGAAATCCTCGCCGAGCTCGGCATGGACCAGGATTCGCTGGTGGCCGCCATCCTCTACCGTGCGGTGCGTGAAGAAAAACTGCCGCTGGTGGCGGTGCGCGAGCAGTTCGGCGATGCCGTGGCCAGCCTCGTCGAGGGCGTGTTGCGCATGGCGGCGATCAGCATGGCCGCCGCCGATGCCGGCCAGGCGGTGTTCGGCCGCAACCAGACGCAGTCCGACCAGATCCGCAAGATGCTGGTGACCCTCATCGACGATGTGCGGGTGGCGCTGATCAAGCTCGCCGAACGCACCTGTGCCATCCGTGCGGTGAAGAACAACCCGGCCAAGCGCGAGCGGGTGGCGCGTGAGGTGGCCAATGTGTATGCACCGCTGGCACACCGGCTCGGCATCGGTCACATCAAGTGGGAGCTGGAAGACCTGTCGTTCCGCTACCTGCAGCCGGATGCCTACAAGCGCATTGCCAGCCTGCTGGATGAAAAGCGCCGCGACCGTGACCGCTTCATCACCGAGGTCACCCAGCAGCTGCGTGATCGCCTGGCTGCCGAGCACATCGAGGCTGATGTGTCTGGCCGCGCAAAACACATCTACAGCATCTGGCGCAAGATGCGCCGCAAGAACATCCGCTTTTCCGAGGTGTACGACATCCGCGCCGTGCGCGTGCTGGTGAAGGACATCAAGGACTGCTACGCCGCGCTGGGCATCGTGCACACCCTGTGGCGCAACATCCCGCACGAGTTCGACGACTACATCGCCAACCCGAAGGACAACGGCTACCGCTCGCTGCACACGGCGGTGTATGGCCCCGAGGGCAAGGTACTGGAAGTGCAGATCCGCACCCGCGACATGCACGAGGAGGCCGAGTACGGCGTCTGTGCACACTGGCAGTACAAGGGGGTCGATGCTCGGGAGCGCAATGCCTTCTACGAGCGCAAGGTGTCCTGGTTGCGGCAGGTGCTGGAGCTGCACGAGGAAACCGGCGGCCTGGAAGACTGGGCCAGCGAATTCGGCGGTGATGCCGGCCATGAGCGCGTCTACGTGTTCACCCCCGATGGCCATGTGATGGACCTCGCCACCGGGGCCACGCCGCTGGATTTTGCCTACGGCGTGCATACCGACATCGGCCACCGCTGCCGTGGCGCCAAGGTCAACGGCCGCATCGTGCCGTTGACCACGGCCCTGCAGACCGGCGACCAGGTCGAGATCATCACCGGCAAGGAAGTCCGCCCCAGCCGCGACTGGCTGCGCTCCAGCCTCGGCTACCTGAAGAGCACGCGTGCGCGGGCCAAGGTGCGGCAGTGGTTCCGCCAGCAGGACCGCGAGCAGCACATCGCCATCGGCCGCACCCTGCTGGAGAAGGAATTCAGCCGCCTGTCGCTGACCAGCCTCGACTACAAGACCGTGGCCACCCGGCTGAAATTCGCTACCGTCGATGACCTGTTCGCTGCCGTGGGGGCCGGTGACCAAGGCGTGCGGCAGGTGGTGCAGGCCGCGCACAGCCTGGCCGACATCCCCGATGCGCGGCAGTTCGAGCTGATCCCGGAATCGCCGGCGCTGGAGCCGCGTGAAGCGAGCTCCGGCTTCCAGTTCAGCGGCATCGGCAACCTGCTGGCACAGACCGCGCAGTGCTGCCAGCCGCTGCCCGGCGATGCCGTGCTGGGCTACATCACGGTCGGCCGTGGCGTCAGCGTGCACCGGCAGGATTGCCCCAACCTGCTGCAGCTGCAGGCCAATGAACCGGAGCGCATCATCCAGGTCGACTGGGGTGTGCAGGAGCGTGGCACCTACCCGGTGGACATCGAAATCGAGGCTTTCGACCGCCCCGGCCTGCTGCGCGACATCACCACGCTACTGGCGAATGAGCGCATCAACCTGCTGGGAACGCACACCTGGTCCGACCGTGAACGCAATATCGCTACCCTGCAGCTGACCCTGGAAACCGGCAGCCTCGAAACCCTCGGCGTGCTGCTGGCGCGCATCAGCCGCCTGCCCAACATCCTCCGCGTGGCCCGCCGGCGGAGCCGTTAGCACATGGCGACCTACGGCCTCGAGGACCTGCTCACCCTGATGGCACGCCTGCGCGACCCGCAGGGTGGCTGCCCCTGGGACCTGCAGCAGGATTTCGCCAGCATCGTGCCGTCCACGCTGGAGGAAGCCCACGAACTGGTGCAGGCCATCGCCGACGGTGATCCGCAGCACATCCGCGAGGAACTGGGCGACCTGCTGTTCCAGGTGGTTTTTTATGCCCGCCTGGCGGAGGAGCGCGGCTGGTTCGATTTTGCGGCGATTGCCGACGGTCTCGTGGCCAAGTTGCTGCGCCGCCACCCGCATGTGTTTCCCGACGGCACGCTGGCCAGCCGGCGCGTGCCCGGTGATACGGTGGACGCAAACGGCCTGCCGGCCCGCTGGGAGGCCATCAAGCAGGGCGAGCGCCGTGCGCGCGAGCACCGCAGCCTGATGGACGACATACCGCTGGCACTGCCGGCGGCCAGCCGTGCCCAGAAACTGCAGAAACGCGCCGCCCTGGCCGGTTTCGACTGGCCGGACAGTGCCGGCGTGCTGGCCAAGCTCGACGAGGAACGCACCGAACTGGCGCAGGCCCTGGCCACGGGTGACCGCGAGGCCCAGGCCGATGAGCTCGGCGACCTGCTGTTCACGGCGGTGAACCTGGCGCGGCACCTGCAGTTCGACAGCGAGACCCTGCTGCGTGCAGCCGGCCAGCGCTTCGAACGGCGTTTCCGGGCGATGGAACAGGCTGCCGGGGCTGCCGGCCAGCGCCTGGAGGCGATCACGGATGCCGAGCGCGAGCGCCTGTGGGATCTGGCCAAAAAGCATGAAAAAGCCGGGCTTGAGCCGGATGCCCCGCCGGTGTAGTGTGGGCTGCCTCGTGCATCGCCAGGCGGTCCTGGCGGGCTCACTGATCGGGAGATCACCTCATGCGACTGATTCTTCTTGGCGCACCCGGCGCCGGCAAGGGCACCCAGGCCCAGTTCCTCACCCGTCATTTCGGCATCCCGCAGATTTCCACCGGCGACATGCTGCGCGCCGCCGTCAAGGCGGGCACCGAGCTCGGCAAGAAAGTGCAGGCCGTGATGGATTCCGGCGCCCTGGTGTCGGACGACATCATCATCGCGCTGGTGAAGGAGCGCATTGCGCAACCCGATTGCGCCCGCGGTTTCCTTTTCGATGGCTTCCCGCGCACCATCCCGCAGGCACAGGCCATGCGCGATGCCGGTGTCGACATCGATTGCGTGCTGGAAATCGATGTGGCCGATGCGGAAATCGTGCGCCGCCTGAGCGGCCGTCGCGTGCACCCGGCCTCGGGGCGCGTGTACCACATCGAATTCAACAAGCCGAAGCAGGACGGTGTGGATGATGTCACCGGCGAAGCCCTGGTACAGCGCCCGGACGACAGCGAGGACACCGTGCGCCGTCGCCTCGCGGTGTACCACGAGCAAACCAAGCCGCTGGTGAACTTCTACCGTGGCTTGACCGGCCCGAAGGCGCCGCGCCATGTGTGCATTGCCGGTGTCGGCAGTGTCGAGCAGATCCGTGACCGTGCCCTGGCTGCCCTGCAGGCCGCGCCGGCGGTTGCCGCCGTGAGCGCACCGGCTGCCCCGAAAGCGGCCAGCAAAAAACCGGCCGCCAAGAAAGCCGCCAGGAAAAAAGCAGCCTCCAGGAAAGCCGCTGCCCCCAAAGCGGCTGCCAAAAAAGCCGTTGCCAAAAAAGCCGTGAAGCAGGCGGCGACGAAAACAGCGAAGAAAGCAGCGAAGAAAACCACGGCCAAAAAGACCGTGAAGCAGGCGGCGAAGAAAACAGCGAAGAAAGCCACGGCCAAAAAGACCGTGAAGCAAGCGGCGAAGAAAACTGTTGCCAAAAAAGCCGTGGCCAAAAAGGCCGTGAAGAAAACCGCCCGCAAAGCGGTGGCGAAAAAACCGGCCGGCAAGAAAGCCACCCCCAAAGCGGTGAAAAAAGCCGCACCGAAAAAAGCCGCACCGAAAAAGGCTGCGAAAAAAATCGTGAAAAAAGCCATCCGGAAAGCGGTCAAAAAGGCCACGAAAAAAGCCCCCGCGCGCAAGCGTTGAGGCGGCTGGCGCGTGTTGGAAAAGCCCCGGTGACGGGGCTTTTTCATGCGCGGTGAATGAGGGCAGGGCATGGACAAGCACAACCATCCGCAGACCGGCGTGTTGCTGGTCAACCTCGGCACCCCGGAGGCGCCGACGCCGGCGGCCGTGCGCGCCTTCCTGGCCGAATTCCTGGCCGACCGCCGCGTGATCGACCTGCCGCGCTGGTTCTGGCTGCCCCTGCTGCACGGCATCATCCTGCGCCGGCGGCCTGGCCCGGTAGCCGCCAACTATGCCGCGCTGTGGACGCACCATGGCGATTCGCCGCTGCGCCTGGTCACGCTGCGCCAGGTGGCGGCCCTGCAGGCCTTGTTCGATACCGGCGAGGTGTGCGTGGCACATGCCTTTACCTATGGCCGGCCGTCGCTGGCACGGGTGATCGAGGGCTGGCATGCCGCCGGCATCCGCCGTGCCACCGTGCTGCCGCTGTACCCGCAGTTTTCCTGGACCACCACCGGCAGCGTGATCGACCAGCTCGGCGTATTGCGCCCGCGCTGGCCGGACATGCAGATCGACCTGGTCGAACGCTACGCCGAACACCCGACCTACCTCGATGCGCTGGCACAATCGGTGCGCGCTTTCTGGCAGGCCAACGGGCCGGCCGAGCGCCTGCTGGTGTCTTTCCACGGGGTGCCGCAGCGGTATGTCGAGCGTGGTGACCCGTACCAGCGCGAATGCCTGCAGACGGCCAGCGCACTGGCCGCACGGTTGGGCTGTGCGCCCGGTACGAGCCTGGCGGCGTTCCAGTCGCGTTTCGGCCGTGCCGAATGGATCAAGCCGTATACGGTGGAGGTGCTGCGCGAGTGGGCAGCAGCCGGTGTGAAAACGGTCGATGTGGTGTGCCCGTCGTTTGCTGCCGACTGCCTCGAAACCCTGGAGGAAATTGCGGTGGAATGCGCCGGCATTTTCCGTGCAGCCGGTGGTGAGCGCCTGCGCCTGGTGCCTTGCCTGAATGACGATCCGGCGCATGTGCGCATGATGCACGCAATCGTTTCAGAACGGTTGTGATGCTGCCGCATGGCCGGCGGAAAAATGTTTTTCCCGCACCGTGCATTTGTATGAATCTGCTTTTTTGTGGTAGTTTCCGCGTGGGTAACATTGCCCACGGATGACCCAAAAGGGAGAATCACGATGGCTCAAGCGAAGAAAAAAAGCACCGCTGCACGCAAGGCGCCCGCCAAGCGCGCCGTAGCCGCTGCGTCACCGGCACTGAAACAGGCTGAAGAAGCCGCCAAGGCACTGGCTGCCGAAGCCGCAGCGCTGCGCAAGGAATCGTCTTCGTTGCGCAAGCAATCGGCGGCTGCCCGCAAGAAAGCCACCCGCACCAAGCTGGCGGCAGACCGTACTCAGGCCAAGCGTGCCGCTGCCGCTGCCAAGCGTGTCACGGCCAAGGGCAAGGTGATTCGCGAGCGCCTGGCCAAGGCCAAGGTGAAGCTGCAGCAGGAGCGCGCGAAGGACAAGGTGCAGCAGGTGCAGGCCAGCGTCGAAGCCAAGGTCAGGGCTGCCGAGCAGGCCCTGCATGCCAAGATGCAGGAAGGCTTGGATGCCGCCCTTGAAGCCTACAAGGCGAAGTGGCTGAAGAAGCAAGCCAAGCTGGCTGCCCGCAAGCTGCAACGCGTCGAGAAAAAAGCCGAGCGCATGGCGCGCAACGCTGCCCGCAAGGCCCTGCAGCAGGCGGCAAAGCTGGCTACCCGTACCGAGCGCAAGCTGGCACCCAAGCCGGCCCGCAAGGCAACAGCCAAAACGGCTGCCAAGACCGCTGCCAAGACCGCTGCCAAAACTGTGGCCAAAACCACTGCCAAGGCTGCACCGAAGCGCCGTGGCCGTCCGGCGAAGCGCAAGGCCGCCCGCTGAGGGTCACTGCCGTACCCGGAAAAGCCCCGCTCGCGGGGCTTTTCTTTTTTGTGTGCGGCATATCCTTTACGATGACCGGCCTTGTGGAAGGATGCCGGAATGTCCCGCCTGTTGCTGATCGATACCGCCGGTGACTGCCTGACGGTGGCCGTGGCCGACGCCGGCCGGGTGCTGGCCGTGCGCACGCTGCCGGGTGCCTTGCAGCATGCCGAGGCACTGTTGCCTTCGGTGGAGGCCGTGCTGGGCGACGCCGGCCTGCCGCGGCAGGCATTGCAGGGCGTGGCCTTCGATGCCGGCCCGGGTTCCTTCACCGGCCTGCGCATCGGCTGTGCTGCCGCGCAGGGTGTCGCGTTTGCGCTGGATATCCCGGTGGTTGCACTGTCCAGCCTCGCCATCCTGGCGCAGGGCGCGCAGCGGCTGGCGCAGCCTGCGGCCGGCACGCGCGTGCTGGCAGTGGTCGATGCCCGCATGGACGAGGTCTACTGGCAGCCCTTCTTGGTGCAGCCGGATGGCCTGCAGCCGCTGCAGGCCGCTGCCGTGAGCCTGCCGTCCGATTGCCGGCCGCCGCAGGGTCAGGAAGCGGCGCTGACGCTGGCCTGCGGTTCCGGCCTGGCGCTGCTGGATGCGGCCACGCTGGCGGCCTGGGGCAATGCCCGCGGCCTGGCCGAACCGCACTGGCCACAGGCGGACGACATGGCCGTCCTCGCCGCGCAGGCCTGGCAGCAGGGCCGGGTGTGCACGGCGGAGCAGGCAGCACCGCTGTATGTGCGTGACCGGGTGGCGCTGACCACGGCAGAGCGTGCTGCTGCCGGCCACTGAACGGCAGCGCACCAGGCGCACCGCACAGCACAGGCCCTGTGCTAGACTGGCGCCACCCTTGAAACCGGCCCCCGTGCCATCCTGCCAGCCCGAGCGGAACCCCCTGCATGGATCTTGCCTTGTTGCTGAAAGCCCTGGTCCTGGGTGTCGTCGAAGGGCTGACCGAGTTCCTGCCGGTATCCTCCACCGGCCACCTGATCCTCACGGCCGACCTGCTCGGTTTCAATGACGAGCGCGGCAAGCTGTTTGGCATCGTCATCCAGTGCGGCGCCATCCTCGCGGTGGTGATCGAGTACCGCCGACGCCTGTTCAATGCCGTGCGCCATGTGCACCGCGACCCGCTGGCGCGGCGCTTCTGGGTCAACCTTGCGATCGCCTTCCTGCCGCTGGCGCTGCTGGGCCTGGCATTCGGCTCCTTCATCAAGATGCACCTGTTCCAGCCGATCCCGGTGGCGATTGCCTTCATCATCGGGGCCTTCATCATCCTCTGGGCAGAAAAACGCCAGCACGCGATACGCGTGCACTCGGTGGACGCGATGACGCCGCTGGATGCACTGAAGGTCGGCATTGCGCAAACCCTGGCGCTGGTGCCCGGCACCTCGCGCTCCGGGGCGACCATCATCGGCGGCATGCTGTTCGGCCTGTCGCGCCAGGTGGCCACCGAATTCTCGTTTTTCCTCGCCATCCCGACCCTGCTGGCAGCCGGCGTCTACCAGTTGTACAAGGAACGCGCCTTGCTGTCCTTCGACGACCTCGGTATGTGGGTGGTGGGGTTCCTCGCGGCATTTGCCAGTGCCTATGCCTGCGTACGCTGGCTGCTGCGTTATGTCAGCACGCACACCTTCGTGCCGTTTGCGTGGTACCGCATCGCGTTCGGGGTGATCGTGCTGTGGACCAGTTACACCGGCCTGGTGGACTGGACGGTACAGTGAGTCGCCGGAGGGATACCGATGCACGATACGCAACCTGCACGCGATGATTTCAACGAAGGCCTGCTGGCCTTCCTCGATGCCTCGCCGACGCCGTTCCATGCCGCCACCGAGATGCTGTCGATGCTGCGCGACGGCGGCTTCACGCTGCTGCAGGAAAGCGATGCGTGGGACCTGCAACCCGGCGGCCGTTATGTGCTGCTGCGCGGTGGCAGCTCGTTGCTGGCCTTCCACTGGCCGGAAGCCGCGCCGCGCGGCCTGCGCATGGTCGGTGCCCACACCGACAGCCCGGCGCTGAAGGTCAAGCCGCGCCCCGACCTGCTGCGCCATGGCTGCTGGCAGCTGGGCGTGGAAGTCTACGGCGGCGTGTTGCTGAACACCTGGTTCGACCGCGACCTGTCACTGGCCGGCCGCGTCAGCTACCGCGACGACCTCGGCCGCCTGTGCAGCACCCTGGTCGACCTGCGCCAGCCGGTCGCCACCGTGCCCAGCCTCGCCATCCACCTCGATCGCGAGGCCAACAGCAACCGCAGCATCAATGCGCAGCAGCACCTGCCGCTGCTGCTGGGGCAGGACATCAGCAACCCGGATGATTTCCGTGCCTTCCTGCTCGCGCAACTGCGTACCCAGGCAGCACCGCAGGCCGCTCAGGTGCTCGATTTCGACCTGTTCGCCTACGATACGCAGCCTGCGGCCATCACCGGCGTGCAGGGCGAGTTCATCCGTTCGGCACGGCTGGACAACCTGCTGAGCTGCTACACCGGCCTGCAGGCACTGCTGGCCGCCGACCCGGCCGACGGCCTGCAGCTGCTGATCTGCAGCGACCACGAGGAAGTCGGCAGCGGCTCGCTGGCGGGGGCGGCCGGCAATTTCCTCGAATCGGTGATCCAGCGCCTGTTCCCGGACCCGGCCGAGCGCGCGCGGCAGCTGGCGCAGGGCCTGCTGGTGTCCACCGACAATGCGCACGCCATCCACCCCAATTACGCCGACCGCCACGACCCGCAGCATGCCCCGCAACTGAACCGCGGGCCGGTGCTGAAGTTCAACGCCGGCCAGCGCTACGCCACCTCGGGCGATGTGGCGGCCTACCTGCGCTGGCTGGCGCAGGAGCAGGGCGTGGCCTTGCAGGATTTCGTGGTGCGTTCGGATTTGGGCTGCGGCAGTACCATCGGCCCGATCACGGCCACCCGGCTGGGGGTTGCGACCGCCGATGTGGGGGTGCCCACGCTGGGCATGCATTCGATCCGCGAACTGGCCGGCACCGCCGATGCGCACGCACTGGCGCGCCTGCTGGACGGTTTCTATGCCTTCCGCGGCGAGTGGCCTATCGCCCCGTAAAGGCCGGCGTGCGCTTGGCGAGGAAGGCGCGAATGCCTTCCTGGCCGTCGGCCGACTGGCTCAGCCCGGCGATGGCGCGCGCTTCCAGTTCCATCTGCGCCTCGAGGCCGTTGTCGAACGAAGCCGCCAGCAGCTGCTTCACCGCGCCATAGGCGGCCGTCGGCCCATTGGCCAGCGTGCGTGCCACAGCCAGTGCCTCGGTTTCCAGCGCGGCATCGTCCACCACCTGCGTCACCAGGCCCCAGTCGCAGGCTTCCTGCGCTGTCAGGCGGCGGTTCAGCAGCATCAGCTCGCGGGCACGCTGCAGGCCCACCAGGCGCGGCAGCAGCCAGGTGGCACCCCCATCCGGCGAGAGCCCGGCGGCGGTGTAGGCCATGCTGAATTTGGCCGACTGCGCCGCAATCACCAGGTCGCCGCACAGCGCGAGGCTCATGCCGGCACCGGCCGCCACGCCATTGACGGCCGTGATCACCGGGGCGTCCATGCGCGCAAAGCGCGACACCGCCGCGTGCAGGTAGGTGGTGAGTTCCTTGATGCCGGCACCGATGCGTTCGTTCATGTCGGCAAACGATTTCAGGTCGCCACCGGCACTGAAGAAGCGCCCGCCGGCGGTCAGCAGCACGGCACGCACGGCCGGGTTTTCGTCACACTCGATGGCGGCCATCATCAGCTCGCGGCCCAGCGCGAGGTCGATGCCGTTGGCCTGGTCGGGTCGCTGCAGGCGCAGGGTGGCCACGCCGTCGGCGATGGCCAGTTGCAGGGTCTGGTAGGTGCTCATCGGGAATTCCTTTACCATCGGCGGAAACGCTGCCCAGTGTAACGGAAGCCTGCCCGCCATGAATATCCTGCTGCTCTCGGCCTACGACGCCGCCAGCCACCGCTACTGGCGCGAGCAGCTGGTGGCCGGCCTGCCGCAGCACCGCTGGACCGTGCTGGCGCTGCCGGCGCGGCACTTCAACTGGCGCGTGCGCGGCAACAGCCTGTCGTGGGCGCTGAACCAGCGCCGCGTGCTGGAGCAGCCCTACGATGTGATCGTCGCCACCTCGATGGTCGATGTGGCTGGCCTGCGTGCGCTGGTGCCGGCGCTGGCACGCATCCCCACCCTGGTGTACTGGCACGAGAACCAGTTTGCCTACCCGCTGCAGCCGGGCAGCACCGCCTGGCTGGAGCCACGGCTGGCCAACCTGTTCACGGCACTGGCGGCCGACCGCCTGGTGTTCAACTCGGCCTGGAACCGCGACAGCTTCATCCGCGGGGTCGACGCCTTCCTGCGCCAGATGCCCGATGAACGGCCGCAGGGCGCGGTGGAGGCCATCGCGGCCAAGGCCAGCGTGCTGCCGGTGGCGCTGGAGGCCGCACTGGCCGGCCAGCCAGCGCGCACGCCGCAGGGCTGCCACGCACCGCTGCGCCTGCTGTGGAACCACCGCTGGGAATACGACAAGGGCCCTGACCGCCTGCTGGTGGCGGTGGAGTACTGGCTGGCGCAGGGCTTTGCCTTCCGGCTCGACATCCTCGGCCAGGCCTTCCGCAGCGCACCGCCCAGCCTGCAGGCCCTGCTGCAGCGCCTGCAGGCGCAGGCCCCGCAGGCGCTGGGCCATGTCGGCTACCTGCCGGACCGCGCCGCCTACCTTGCACGCCTGCGCGACAACGACATGGTGCTGTCCACCGCGCTGCACGATTTCCAGGGCCTGGCCGTGATGGAGGCCGTGGCCTGCGGCTGCCTGCCGGTCGTGCCCGACCGCCTGGCCTATGTCGAGCGTTTCCCGGTGGCCTGCCGCTACCCGGTGCCTGCCGCTACCGACGCCGACGGCAGTGCCCGCGCCGAAGGCGAAGTGCTGGCGCGGCAGGTGATGGCGCTGGCATCCCAGGCCGCGTGGCCGCTGACCGCCACGCAGGACTGGTTCTGGCCGTCGCAGGCGCCGCAGTGGCAGGGTATGCTACAGGCCCTGGCCCGGCCACACGGCAACTGACGAATGGGTACGCCCGACGACAACAACAAGCGCAAACCGCTGACCCTGCGCGAAGTGCTGGGCACGGTGCTGTGGACGGCCCTCGGCGTATCCAACCGCGAGCGCCGCGAACGCGATTTCCAGCGCGGCAGCGGCTGGCAGTTTTTCGCGGCCGGGGTGATCTTCATGGTGCTGCTGCTTGGCAGCCTGATCATCCTGGCCAATTACCTCGCCCACCCCTGAAGAAGGAGTTATTGCATGCATCCGGATATCGGCAAACTGATCCTGCGCCTGAGCCTGGGCGGCATGATGCTGCTGCACGGCATCGCCAAACTGCAGCAGGGCATGGGCTGGATCGGTGGCAGCCTGGCCCGCCACGGCCTGCCCGAATGGCTGGCCTACGGCGTGTTCGTCGGCGAACTGCTGGCACCGGTGATGGTGATCGTCGGCCTCTACACCCGCATCGGCGCCGGCCTGATGGCCATCAACATGTTGTTCGCGATCTTCCTCGCGCACTCGAACGAGATTTTCGCGCTGACATCGCACGGCGGCTGGGCCATCGAGCTGCAGGCGTTCTTCCTGTTTACCGCGCTGGCGCTGGTGTTCCTTGGTGCCGGCCGCTTTGCGCTGAAGAACTGAGTACGGTGCGCATGCGCTGCCGCTGGGTGCTGTTGGCCCTGTTGCTGGCCCCGCCAGCGCTGTCCGATGCAGCCCGTTTCGTGCAGGCCTCCGGTGTGCCCGGCAGCCGCGCCACCCTGGTGGTGGCCGAAGGCGAGGGCGAGCCGCGCTCGCTGGGCAGCTACAGCATCCGCCTGTACGGCAGCGCCAACCCGGACTTCCCGCGTGATGATTTCATCGACGGCCTGGTGCGCAGCCGTGACGGCGCGGTGGAAGCCGTGCGCTTTGCCGAACTCGACGGCGACGCGGGCATGGAAGCGGTGGTCGTCATGCGCTCGGCCGGGACGGGCGGCTACCAGTCCGTGGATGTGTTCCGCCTCGCGGATGACACGCTCACCTGGGTGCGCCACCTCGATGGCCTGGCCCCGGATGCCGACCCGCTGGACGGGCTGGCCGGGCGGATACCGGCGAAGGAGCGTTCAAGCGCCGTCGGTGCCGGCACCGGTCCACTGCAGCTGCATCACCGACGGCAGCGCACAAAGCCCTGACAGGCAGCTGTCCAGCCGCGCCCGCGTCGCACCGTCCATGAACGGCAGCAGCGCTTGTTCGACCTGCCCGGTGTGCACGAAGGCGGCGGCGATTTTCGCATCCCACACCGCATGCAGGCGTTCAAGGTCATCCGGCTGCAGCCAGTGCCGGCAGTGCGCACAGCCGCAGCCCAGCGGCAGGGTTTCCTGCACATTGAACAGGCCGTAGTCGTTGGTGATTTCCTCGCCCTCGGCGATATCGCGCACCGCGATGTCGAAACCCAGCGCGGTGAGCAGGGTATTGGCCTCGCAATGGTGGTTCACGTACTTGGCCATGTCCCAGGGCATCACCAGGGTGCCGTCGGCCGTGGTGTAGCAGTAGCGGTCCACCACCGACTTGTACGGCTCGTCGATGGCGGCAAATTCCGCTTGTGTGAAGGTCAGCTCGAACGGGTCGCGCACATAGGTGATGGTGCCGGCCGGCAGGGGCCGGGTGGCGAACATGCCGTAGCCGATGGCAGGGCTCACGAAGCGCAGCTGGGTATGCGGGTGGATCATGGGGCAGGGGCTCCCGGCCGGGGGGTGGTTCGCCCGCAGGGGGCGGGGGGCGCATCCGGCGGCGGCACACCGTATCATAGGCGCTTTACGGCGCAAACGGTCGACCCCCCATGAAGCAACCCCGTGTCCTTACCGGCATCACCACCACCGGCACTCCCCACCTCGGCAACTATGTCGGCGCCATCCGTCCGGCGATTGCTGCCAGCCGCCAGCCGGGGGTGGAATCGTTTTTCTTCCTGGCCGATTACCACGCCCTCATCAAGTGCCAGGACCCGGAACGCATCCGCCAGTCCAGCCTGGAGATTGCCGCCAGCTGGCTCGCCTGCGGGCTGGACCCGGCGCGCGTGACCTTCTACCGGCAGTCCGATGTGCCGGAGATCATGGAACTCGCCTGGATACTCACCTGCTGGACCGCCAAGGGC
>LAHR01000287.1_pt1 | contig 20648 bp, 21 predicted proteins | sample 329641 | NCBI WGS metagenome assembly LAHR01 (sample SAMN03275701, study PRJNA271635) | activated sludge metagenome | isolation source: Sample C-3 Sludge from acetogenic chamber (third chamber) of Anaerobic...
GCCTAATGACTGGAATCCAAAAGATAAAGATACTCAGGAATACCAAACAGTCAGACGCTCACTTGAATTAAAAGGACAGCGACAGCCAGTATATGTAAGAAAAGTAGGAAAAGTATTTCAAATCATTGACGGAGAGCAGAGATGGACAGCCGCTAAAGATTTAGGCTGGAAATCAATTCTTATTTATGATGCAACTGGCTTATCAGACCAAGAAGCACAAGAGCTTACATTATGGTTTGAAGTACAAGTACCTTTCAATCACTTAAAAGTAGCGAAAATGGTAGCTGGAATGTTCAAGACTTATGATATGCCTCAAGTACCATATACAGACTTACAGGTAGTAGAGTTTCAAAAAATGGCAGAGTTTGATTTCAGCCAATACAATTCTCATAATACAGAAGATAATCAAGGGAATGAACAAGATAGCTCAATGGCATTAAAACTAACCCATAGTGATTGGGAAGTAATAAGCCAAGCAATCAGGCAAGTAAAAGAAAGCCATAAAATAGAAAGCGACTCAGAAGCATTAAGAATAATATGCGAAGATTATATGCAGAACTATGGACAGGAATGAAGCTCTTAAAGCTTTTTACCAATTCAGGAAAACTTTATTTGATGTATTCAATCCGCCAATAGATTTATTGCAAACATTAAGAGATATAGAGCTATTTATCAAAACAGAAAAGGAGAAACAAAATGCCAAAAAATAATTCAGACAACAGAGGACGACCAGAGATAGATAAAGAAGCGGTAGTCCAAAAATTAGCACCATACTTACAAAGAGGATTAAGTGTAAAAAAAGCTTGTTTAGAAGCCCAAGTTCCTCACGCTTCCGTCTATGTGCATATGAAGGAAGATGAAGATTTTTCAGACCAAATAAGGCGATTGCAAAATTACTTCTCAGTTATCTATGCAGATATACGCTTCTATCAGCTTACACAGATATTTGACAAAGTAAATAAAGCAAGGAATGAAAAGAAAGCGGTTCAATTTACAAAGCAAGAGAATAAGTTACTAGAGTGGTTCGGACAGCAAAGCAAGCAATTAAGGGAAGAATGGGGACAGAAGCTAGAAGTAGGTAATGACCCAGACAATCCAATAATCCCAATGCTCATTAATGATGCAAATGTATTAAAGACTTTACTTGGTACATTTGAAGAAGCTATGAAGCCATTAAAAGATGAAGAATGAATTACCAATTACTAGAAGACCCAAGACAACGAGAAGATTATGTGCTTGAACACATAGATAATATACAGGCGATGCTTAATAACATCGTTCCTGCTGTTAAGAAAATCTCCCTGAAAAGCTGGAATGAGCGATTTATCTATCCCTATGACCCAGAAGCTAAACAAAAGATATGGGTAGGCACACAGCTACAAAATACAATGGGCGATATTTGGGATAATAATAATAAGAGCAGAATATTAGCACCACGAGAACATCTTAAAACACATACAGCTTTATCTTACGCATTAAAAAAAGTATTCACTAGAGATTATCCGCTTGAAATTAATTATTATCATCAGTCAGGAGAATTGGCGGCTGAGAAGTTTAGGAAGATGCAATTAGTAGTAGAGCGTAATCCTCTATTAAGAAAAAACTTTGATATAGACAATGCAAAATCTTGGAGTGCTGAGAAGATAGAATTATCAGATGGCACAATAATATTACCAATGTCTTATTTTGGTGGCTCTGTTGGAAAACACCCTCATATCATTATCCTTGATGACATTATTGACTTCCATGTTATTTATTCAGATGTTATGAATAAAAAAGCAAGCGATATTTTCTACATGAATATCTACCCTCAAATATCCAAAGATGACCCAGATAAAAAGATTATCATTATAGGCACAGCACAGAGGAAAGATGACATTTATCATAAACTCCCTGGAGATTTCAAGACAATGACTTATCAAGCTGTCAATGAAAGAACAAGGCAAGTCTTATCTCCTGAAATATTCACATTTGAAAGGCTGATGAAGATTAAAAAAGACATCTCCCAAGAAAAAGGAGAGAGGTATTGGCTAAAAGAATATATGAATGTACCGCTTGAAGGATTAGGAATTATTGTTAAGAGCGAATACATACAGTATTTTCCAAAGACTTATCTTGAGGACATTTTCTTTATGAGGCATTTGGAAATTATACAAGGTTGGGATTTAGCAGTAGGTAAAGATATTGAAAAAGGCGACTGGACAGTAGGTATCACATTAGGCATAGACACCTCAGAAGTAAATAAGCCTGATGGAAAGATAAGGATTTATGTCTTAGAAGTAGTAAGAGGCAGGTGGGATTTCGGGCAAAGATTGAAAATGATTAAGCAAATGTATGATAAATGGACACCTCTTGCAGTAGGGATTGAGGAAGTAGCTTTTCAATACGACACAGTTCAACAGGCAAGAAACCTTTATGCCTTACCTATTATTGGCGTAAAAGCTATTAAGAATAAGGTTGAGAGCTTTCAGGTTGAGGTAGGACCATATTTTGAGAATAAGCAGGTATATGTACTAGAAGGCATGGACGAATTCGTTACAGAGATGTTATCATTACCAGTAGGAGAGTTTGATGACCAAGCCGATGCTTTCAAAATAGCAGTCAAGTCTTATCTTACAGGTACAGGCGGTAAACTCAAAGACTCAGTAAGAACAGAAGGAGAAGGAAGTGCACCAACAGCAGGACTTATGGACAAAGAGTTCTAAAAGGTGTAATATTTGATAAAATACTAATATGGCAAAATACGGTGAAATCGGCGGTTCAGGAACACAGCTATTTAATGGCTTTATTACAGGTGAAGAATATTCTCCAGAACTCCAAGGCATACTAGGCTTACAAGTCTATGACAAAATGCGTAAGGGAGATGCAACTGTCCGAGCCACGCTTCAATATATCTTTCTTCCAATTATAAGAGCTAATTGGTTTATAGAGCCAGCAAACCCAGATGAACCTAAAAGCGTAGAGCAAGCTGAATTTGTAGAAGATTGCTTATTTAATAGAATGACAATAACTTGGAAAGAATGGCTTAGACAAGCTTTATTATTCTTACCTTATGGAAGAATGGCATTTGAAAAGGTATTTGAATTAAGGGCAGATGGCAAAATAGGCTGGCGTAAGTTTGCTCCACGACTCCCTCATACAATTGAAAAGTGGGAAACTGAAAATGGAAAGCTAGGTATAACTCAAACACTTCCAGATGGTAGGCATGTAGGTATTCCAATTGAAAAGCTAATTATTCTAACCAATGAAAAAGAAGGAGATAATTGGGAAGGTATTTCAATCTTCCGTTCTGCATATAAGCATTGGTACATAAAAGAAACTCTTTATAAGGTAGATGCTTTATCAATTGACAGGCAAGGCTTAGGTATTCCAGTTATCACAACTCCTAAAAATGCAACACCAGAAGATGAAGCTAGAGCAGAGGAAATAGTAAAGAATATGCGAGCAAATGAAAAAGCTTATGCACGATTGAGCGAGGGCTGGACTTTGGAAATACTTAATATGAATGCTGGCGGTAATAAGAATGCAATGGCTTCTATTCAGCACCACGATAGGCAGATAGCAAAGAATATCCTTGCACAATTTATGGAAATAGGAGCAGGGCAAAATGCAGGAGGTTATTCACAATCCCAAGACCAATCAAGACTTTATATGTTATCTCTTGAGGCAATAGCAGATTACATTGAGGGCTGTATTAATAATTATGCTATCAAGCAATTAATTGATTTGAATTATGGAGTGCAAGAAGAATATCCTAAGCTTCAATCAAGCAAGATAGGTCAGATAGATTTTGCAAATATAACAACAGCTATTCAAAGACTTGCACAATCTCAAATGCTTACAGCTACACCAGCAACAGAAGACCACTTGAGAGATATTATGGATTTGCCTGAAATATCAGAAGCAGAAAGAGCAGAGCTTGAACTTACTAAACTATTTGACACTATTACCAAAGAAGCACAGCCAATGCAATTCTTACCTAATGGAGCACCAATGAAAAATAATCCTCTCATGGGTAGCGAAGAAGAAGAAATGGATAAAAAAGACAAATCAAAGGAAAAAGGCAAAAACTTTGATAAGAATAAAGAGCAGGAGAATGAAAACCCTTATATGAACCCTGAGAGAGTGAAAGCACAATCTGAATTAAAGGCATTTGTATTAGATAAGAAAATAGAATTGGAAGCTATGAGGGAAGCTGGCACAGATATTACAATGGAATATGTAGCCAAAATAAAACAGGAGATTTACGAAATGCAGAAGCATGTAGAAGATAACCTGCCAATGGTTGCAAATGATAAACGCACAGAGCTTATAATAGAGATGCATGAAAAAATCAATGACACCCTCAATCAAATTAAAGGCGAATAGAATTGTAGCCTTAGAAGAACTTGACTATGAAGTAGCCCTCTTATTTGCCGAGGAACTTCCAGGCGAGCCATTTCATCGTGAATACAAAAAAGACAAAAAGCTATTCCGCAGTCTTATTCGTACATTAATAAAGCTTGAAAAAGACCTCAAAAAACACTTCAAGGAATTAGCAAAAGAAGCACCACAGAAAGTAGATTGGGGAAGATATTATACGGACTTAATTAAAGGTTCAACTTATACAGAGGATATTTGGTGGGATGATGAACTATTAAAGCTACAAGTAATCTTTGAAGGCAATCTTGATGACATATTTACTTATGGAGGATTATCAGGAGAAGCAGACTTAGGAATTAATACAGGCTTCTCAAAATATGACAGCCCTACAATTAAAGCTCTTAAAAAGTATTCACTTGAATTAGCCACAGGACTTACTAATACAACAAAGGCTAGGATTACTGAAAGCCTAAAGCGGTCAATACAAATGGGATTAAATCAGGAAGAAGCCAGCACTAGACTTAATAAAGTAATTGACGACCCATACCGAGCTAGAGTGATTGCTCACACAGAAACAGTCAATGCTTTCACAAGAGGTAAGTTAGAAGTAGGAGCTAGGATAGGAGCAAAGTATAAAGTTTGGTTAGATGGACAGCCAGGAGCTTGTCAGAATTGTGTCAGCTTGCATGGTAAGTTTGTTGTATTAAATGGCTTTTTCAAAGACAAAAATGGAAATGAATATTTAGGTACTCCTGCACACCCTTGGTGCAAGTGTTTAACAAAGCTTGCTATGGACGAAAGCTTTATTGAAAATATTATGGCAAGTGAAGTCATTGAAGGTAAGAGCAAAGATGGCTTGATTTGGATTACGAGGAATGGAGCTAGATTTCCAATCAATGCACCAAAGGGAGGCAAAGGTACAAATGGTGTCGGGTACAATTATAAGCAATTAACTGGAACAAGCTTAAAAAGAGCAAGTACGATTGAACCAGACCTTAAAACAAATGCAGGGTACAGCAGAAAGAGAGTAGTAGAATATACAAAGCTTATTAAGTCAAACCATAAAATCGCACCAATACTTGTTTATAAAAGCGATAAAGGCTGGAAAGTATCAGACGGACATCATAGATTTTTTGCATTAAAGAAATTGAAATTTGACTGGATACCCACAGTCACAGAAGCAAGTAAAGCTTATGGAGAAGCGACAGAGGCAGATAATAAAGCCATTCAAGCATTAAAAAAGTAGGGCTTTGATATTATCTCCACCCTACTTATAATGTATTATAAACGAGAGAGTAGGCGTTTAGCTTCTCGCTTGCCTACCCTTCGTCTTATGTGGATACCTTTTCTCCTTAATTGGAAGAACTCTTTTGTCTCCCAATATTCAATAGTTCCACCTAATTCACGAACCTTAGCTCTCCAAGCGTCATTGTGTCCGACACCTGTTAAGATGTGAGCTAGTTCATGTATCATTAACCTTTTTTGAGTAAGTCGCTTAGGGCTTCTTACACATATCCATCCGTAATATCTATCTGTCTTATCAGTATGTGCATGAGCTTGTGCCCTAAAGCTAGAACCATCTCCACGCTCTACACAACCTTGGACAAATACACCTTTTACTTGAGGATAATTTTCATATAAAGGTACTTTGACTTCTGGCATTTTAATCACCTCCTTTCAATGTGCGATTTAGGGATAACCCTATAATATAATTATAAGGCATGATTTTTTTCTATTAGTTTTCATTGACTCCTCGGTAGAAGAAATGAAAAAACGAAGCTAAAAAATGTGGATAACAGGTTGAAAAAACTGTCAAGTCAAAAAAGTATATCCTTTTATAACCTACTATACCAAAATCAGAGTGTTATTTAATGAATATGGTATAATTCTAGGGTACTTGCAAAAGTGCAAAAAAAAGAATAATATTTTAATATGGACATCAATGTAGCCCATGACATTATCCACGACAACTTCGGGAGTTCTGAAAATTGTCCTGTATGTAAAGGTACTATTACAGGCAAATCAGCAGTAGTAAAAGAAGCCACTCGCATAGCAGAGGAGCGACAAAAAAGAAATAACTCTATGAGATTTCCAATGATGCTCAATGAAAAAGAGAATAAGATGTACTCAGTCGTTGAGTTATTTGAAGCAGACGACAAAGAAATAGAACCGCCAAGCGAAATAATGATAATGCCAGTCGGTAAGTTTCAGACTACTAAATATGGAAGCGTAGAAATTACAGAAAAAGATATTGATGTAATGGTAAAGAACTTCAATTCCAAAGTAAGAGCTGGTGTACCAATAGACACAGACCACGATGGCGGAATGAGCAATGGCTGGATTAAAAAGCTTATAGATAAAGGAAAGCAAGGATTATGGGCAAGTGTTGAATGGACAACAGAAGGTAAAGATAAACTCGGAAAGAAACTTTACAGATTTATGAGTCCTGAGTTCTCACTTAATCATCGTGACCCATTAACAAGTAAAGCATTTGGAGCAACATTACTTGCAGGAACATTAACTAATAGACCTTTATTCAGGCAGATGCCAGCCATAGTTGCAAATGAATATGATAAGCTCTTGACAGAGGGCTTGACAAATGATAATCTTAGTATCATAATAATTGCTGAGGACAAAAAAGACCCTCAACTCAATATGAACATAACAGAAATTGTTGCCAAAGACCTCAAAGACCTTTCCGCAGACGAGAAGGATTTTCTCACCGCTAATAAAGACCGCCTTTCATTTGATGAAAAAGTAAAGTTTGAACTTGCTACAAAAGAGGAAATAGAAGCCAATGAAGTTGACAAGAAAAAGAAAGAGGAAGAAGAAGCTAAAAAGAAAGAGCTTGAAAAAAAGAATATGAAAGCTAATGACAAAGATGAAGTTTCCATTAAAGCAACAGAGCTTGCAGAATTGAAAGCAAATGCAGAAGCAGGTATCAAAGCAAAAGAAGAAATGGCAAAAATGAAATTCACAGAAGAAGCAGAAGCCTTACTCTTTACAGATAAAGGTGGTAAAGTTGCTCCAGCAGGTAAAGATGCTCTTGTTAACCTCTTAATGTCTTTCTCTGATGAGCAGAGGGCAAACTTTGACGAGGTAATGAAAGCAGTTCCAGAGAAAAATATGTTCTCTGAAATCGGTACTGGCGGAGAGGGCGAAAATAGCCACTTGACAATCGCTCAACAGGTAGATAAACTAATTGATGAAAAGCTAAAAGCTAATGAAGGAATGACATATTCAGAAGCACAAAAATTAGTCTTTTCAGAGAAACCAGAATTAGAAAAAAACTACCAGGCAGAGGTAGCAGAAGCAAATAAAATAACAAACTAAAAAAATATGGCAAGCACAGTTACAACACAAGGACCTATAAAAACATTTGAAAGTGGTGCAAACCTAAATGGCAAAAAGTACCATGTAGTCAAATTATCTTCAGGAAAAGTAGTTCTCGCAGATAACGCAACAGATAAAATGATTGGGGTATTAGTAAATGACCCTAAAAACCAAAAAGACTCCGCAAGCGTATTTCTTATCAATGCACAAGGAACAGGTAAAGTATTAGCAGGAGGCTCTATTACAGCAGGAGCTTATCTTACAACAAATAATGCAGGTAAAGCAGTAGCAACAACAACGCAAGGCAATATCTACTTCGGACAGGCATTGAGAGATGCTGACGATGGAGATGTTGTTGAATATTTACCAATGAGAGGTATAATTGACTAAGAACTATGAATGTTTATAATACATACCAAGACCCATTACTGACAAATGTATCAGTAAAATACACCAATCCAGGTGTGAGCTTTATTGCTGAGAGGTTCTTTCCTCAAGTAAGAGTTAATAAAAAGACTGGTGTATACTTCACATACGACAAATCTAACCTAAAAGCTTCTGATGATGTAAGGACTGGTAAAGCAAGAGCAAATAGGGTTGACTATGAGCTTACAAAAACTCCTTACGGACCACTTGTAGAGCATTCACTTGAATATGGAATTGAAGATGACGAAATGGAGCAATATGACTCTCCACATAATGCAAGAGTTGATGCTACTGAAACACTTACAGAGAAAATGCTTATTAATAAGGAGAAAAAGCTTGCAGGAATGGTAACAGATGTCGCAATCGTTACCCAGAATGTAACTCTTACAGGCGGAGATAAGTTTAGCGACTATGCAAATTCCAATCCATTTGATGTAATCCAAACTGGAAAGAATACAATCCAAAAGAATGGACTTCTACAACCAAATACTTGTGTAATGTCTTATGAGGCTTGGGCAGTAATGCAACATCACCCAGACCTTCTTGAGAGGATTAAATATTCTGAAAGAGGAATTATCACAGAAGATATTTTCAAAGCACTATTCGGCTTCCAGAACTTACTTATAGGTTCAGCAGTTGAGAATACTGGTGAGGACGGAGCCGCTGATAATATGAGCTTCATTTGGGGCAAACATATGATACTTGCTTATGTATCTCCTACACCTAAATTGAAAGCAGTTTCAGCAGGATATCATTTGCAACTTAAAGACGCTAGGACAATTGACTGGTGGGATGAAAGACCAGTAAAGACGCAATTCGTAAGGATTACTGATTACTTTGACCCACACGTTGTAGCAACTGAAGCTATGTACCTCATCAAAGACGCGGTATAAAGCTAACAAGTGAGCGAATATACGGAGGCTAACTATGGGAGCAATATCACGAAAAACACCATTTACAAGAGAAATAGCAGGAGAATATCAATCTTCGCTTGGGTACTTCCGCAGACAAAAGTGGACAGATGCAATCGCACCAACATCTGATGAAATTGTTGACGGAGCAAACATTGACGGTTCACTTCTAACAGCAGACGATTTAGATGCACAGCCTGACTTTCCACGAAACCTTACAATTGTTGCAAGCGGTACAGCAACAGGAAATGTAGTCGTAACAGGTACAAATATCAGGAATGAAGTTATTACAGAAACTATTGCTCTTAATGGAAATACACCAGTTCTCGGAAATAAAGCTTTCAAGAGGATTACTTCTATCCAGCTTCCAACAGTCGCAGACAGAACAATTGATATTGGAGTAGGAGCAAAATTAGGACTTGACAGGTGCATGGCAGGAAATGAGATACTTTACGCAACAGTAGATGGAGTAAGAGAAGGTACTTTACCTACAATGGCAGTTTCCGCAACAGTTGTTGAGAGCAATACAGCTATCTTTAATACAGCTCCTAATGGCTCAAGGGATTTAGTACTAGGCTTTATTTCAACAGAAAGAACAAGCAAAGTAGGTACAACAGCATAATATGAAAGTAAAACTTTTACATAGAATAATGAACCAAGGCAGAATGGTTGAGGTAGGAGAGGAAGTTGACCTCACAGACGAGCTTGCACAGCATTTAGTTGCTGATGGCGTAGCGGTTGACCCCAATGAAGGACTAGAAGTAGAAGTAGAGGTTGAAACAGAAAAGACCGCAAATGACTTCACACGCAAAGAATTAGAAGCACAGGCAGAGGAATTAGGACTCAATCCAAAAGATTACTCAAATAAAGAAAAGCTTTTCAATGCAATCCAAGAGGAATTATCAGGAGAAGCAAGTGATGAGGAAGTAGAGGAAGCTGAAAGCACAGAGGAAAATAATACAGAAGATTTAGGTCAGGAAGGCTAGTGTCCTAACAGCCATTAAGGACATTTATTATGAGCAAATACCGCATTCAACGCTACAAACAATCCATAGTTTTAGATTTCAGTGATGATGATAATTTAATAGTTTCAGGAGGACACCAATTAAATGGAAAGCTTCTCGGAGCTATTATTACAGTTCCAGACCTTGACTCTACAAATACAGCTACATTTACATTAAAAGACCCAGATGGAAACCAGCTCTACCAAAAAGCTACTATTGCAAAAGAAACTACATCTATTAATCTATTTGACGCAGATACAATTATTCCATTATCAGGAGTTCATTCTATTGAGATTTCAACATCAGGAGCACAATCAGCCAATAGGACATTTGGAGTTGCCCTATTGATTGAAAGGTAGTTGACAAGCTATTATTAGAGTGATACGATATTAGAAACTATGCCAAGCACAAAAGCCCTCACTAATGCAGATGTTCTAGCCTCACAAGGCTTAGTTGAGATTGTCAATCCCGATGGTTCACGCTCCCAAGTAAAGATTTCAGAAGCAAAGAATATGATTTCAGGACTAGAAAACCTCAAGAAACAGCTTAAAAATCTACCCAATGTAGAGGAAGAAGCTGAAGTTGAGGAGGAAGTAGAGGAATAATATGAATGTATTAAATGCTGATACAGCAAAATCAAAAGACAATATCGGAATAACACCTCAGATGAATATATCTGATAAAGGTGGTTATAAGGGTATTTTTCATCTCACAAAGTGGGAGTTTGATGAGAAAGTAAGAGAAAAGGCAGAGGCTATGCTTGCAAGCGGAGCTTCTATTGAGGAAATGAAGGCTACTTTCAAAGATGCTTTTGTTTCTCACGAAAAAATTGGAGAAAACCTTTTACTCAATGAGGGAATTAATGAGCTTTGGACATTAGTTGCAGGAGGCGGAGGTACAGCATACAATAATTCTAATTCTTATATTGGCGTAGGCGACTCATCTACTGCCGCTTCTGCTTCACAAACAGGACTTCAAGCCTCAACAAATAAGCTTTACAAGGTAATGGACGGTTCTTATCCTACTTATGGTACTTCTCAACAGATTGTCTTTAGAGCTACATTCGGTTCATCTGATGCTAATTTTGCTTGGAATGAGTTTACAGTAGCAAATGGCAATTCAGACTCCGCAGATAACCTTAATAGACTTGTTTCAGCCCAAGGTACAAAGACTTCAGGGCAGACATGGCAAGTAACCCTCACAATTACACTATCCTAATTCATAGCCTCCTAGTGCTATAATGGTTGTATGATTTCCATTGACTCAATATCAAAAGATGGTGGATTATTTAATGCAACAGCTACTTCTCATAACCATACAGTTGCCGCAGGAACAGATAGAATACTCATTGTAGCAGTTACCCAAAGAGGCTCATCAGAAGAAAGAGAAGTATCTTCAATTACATATAACGGAGATGCGATGACCCACATTCGCACAGATAGGTCAGGTCTTGCTTGCGTTCAATTCTTTTATTTACTCAATCCTGATACAGGAACAAATGAAATAGCTATATCAATGAGTGGATTGACTCAGTTTATTGAAGTAGGAGCTATTTCACTTACAGGAGTTGACCAAACAAGCCCTATTGATACACATAATGGAGGCGGAACTGTATCAGGTACAGCAAGTATTTCTCTTACTACAACAGTAGATAATGCTTTTTTACTTGGTGCTGTATTTGTTACTCAAAATCCCACTCCTGATGGTTCACAGGCAGAAGCTTGGGAAACCAATATTTCAGGTGCTGGTGCTTATTCAAATGGAAGCTATAAATCAGCAGGTTCAGCAGGGAGTCATTCAATTGATTATACATTTACTTCCGACCAATGGGCGGCTTCTGCTGTTGCAATTACACCAGCTATTTATGGAACAATAGAGCAAGAAGGATATAGATTTAGGAATGATGATGGAGATGAAGATGGTGCTTCATGGTTGCAAGCTCAAGATACTAATGTTACTCACCCAATTGAAACAAATCTTAGACTCAGAATGTTATTAAATGCAACAGATGACCCTTTAACAACCCCATTTGAATTGCAATACCGCAAAAAAACCGAGGGAGATACAGAGGAATGGAAGAAAGTATTAACTTCTCAACCAGCTTCAGCGGTTACATTTGTTAATGCAGGAACAGGAGCAGGAGGCACAGGTGCGGTCACTCCTGGAATGCCAGCAGATGTGCAAGCAGGAGATATTCTAATACTTGTAATTGAAGGTATTGGAGATACTTCAAGCGACAGCCCTCCAACTGGAGATGAATGGACATTAATTGGAGAAGATGCTTCTCAAACAGGAGCACCAGCAGACGCTACAAGGTGTACTGCTTATTGGGCTTGGTACGACCCAGATATTAATAGGACTGTACCTGATGCTGGCGACCATACTATTGCTAGAATATATGCCTTTAGAGGCGTAGACCCAACAACTCCTTTTGATGGAGTAACTCCTGCAACAGGTGCAAGCTCAACAAATGCTACTTCACATTCAGCGGCAACAGGAATATCAAGCAATACAAATGGAGCTTTGGTTCTTTTAGCTTTATCACATGGAGACGATGGAATAACTTTCTCAAATATTGCAAATACTTCTCTTACTGATGTGAATGGAGCAGGTAATTATAGTAGTTCAGCAGGTTCAGATGGTACAGTTAATTTATTATATGGAACAAAGGCTACTGCTGGTACAGGAGGAACATTTACTTGGAATACAAGCGTAAGTGAAGAAAGAGCTTGGGTAGCTTTTGTTTTGAAGCCTATTCCTGCAAGTGAGCCTATCTTAGTTTCAGCTTCTTCAAATATAACTGCAAGCGGAGAAAATACTACTGCTCAATTAACTGCTCCTAGTGGCAAGTCTACATCAGACTTTGATGCAGGTAGAATACAAGACGATGAGAACCCAACAGATACAATAGATATTACAGAAGATGACTATACAGAGGTAGAGTGGTGTTTACAAGCAACTTCATTCGCAGTAGAAGATGATATTTACCAATTCAGAATTATTAGTAATTTTGGTGCATTAGATACTTATACAGTAACCCCAGAATGGACAATTGGAACAGGAATAACAGAAATCAATGTTTCAGATAATACAGGCTCAGGAAATGAAACACTTACAGTTTTAGTAACAATTTCAGATAATGATAGCGGAGCAGGTTCAGACCAGCAAGCAATTCAAGCAAATATAGACGAAGCAGATGCAGGAAGCGGAAATGATGAACAGGAAATCCAAGCAAATATTGACGAGGAAGATACAGGCTCAGGAGCAGATGAGGACGATTTATTAGTAATTATAGATGAGGAAGATAGCGGTTCAGGCACAGATGAAGATGAGGTTTCAGCCTCAATTCCATTAGATGATGATGGAGAAGGACAACATGATATTTCAGTTCAGAATACTTTTTCCTTAGCTGATGAGGTTAGCGGAGAAGATATTTTAGAAATGCTGGATATTATTGAAAAAAGTGATAGCGGAAATGCCTCCCATGATATAGAAATGCTTATTTCTCCAATGCTTGAGGATAATGGAGAGGGATTGACTACTTTAGAGATGCTTGTTTATTTCGCATTAGAAGATGATACACCAGTTGGAGAAGATATTTTGTCAGTTGCCTTGAATATAGCCTTAAATGATGATGGAGCTTTACTTGAAGAATTAGTTAGTATTGTTGCTGAATTATTAATTGAGGAAACAGGAGAGGGCGAAGATAGCGTAAGCTTTGGAGATACAGCTTTTACAGTCAATGATGAGGGAGCAGGAGAAGATTTAGTTGAGATTTTAGGGCAAGTAGCAGTATCAGATACAGGAGAAGCACAACACGCTTTATCTATTTTGGTTACGCTTGCCTTTAATGAGAATATGGTTAGCTCAGAGGCTCTAGCTATACTTGCTCAATTAACATTAAATGACAGCCTTTCAGCAGATGAATTAGTTGTAGCTGTAAACCAATTTGCTATGGAAGATGACGGAGAAGGCACAGATACCGCAGAATTGCTCGTACAATTAGCATTTCAAGAGGATTTAACATCAGATGAGGCATTTACTATCCTTAATACCTTTTCGCTTCAGGATACCGCATTAGGCGAGGAGATTTTACATATTTTAGCGTCTATTGCACACCAAGACACAGGAGAAGGGCAGGAAGCGGTACAAATACTTGCTACTTTTGCCTTAAATGAAACTCCACAAGGTGAAGATGCAATTCATATTCTAGCTAGGATAGCTGTAAGTGATAGTGGTAATGCAAGCGAAGCAATATCAATGCTTGTGCAAATAGCAAGAAGTGATACAGGAGAAGCTATTGACGTAGTAGCTATACTTGCACAAATAACTCTTAATGATAGCGTAACAGGCACAGAAATACTTAATATTTTTGCTCAAATTGCACTTGAAGATGATAGTCCTAGTGGGGAAGATGCAGTAGATTATATTCGCTTAATAGCTGAAATGGATAGTGGAAGCTCAGATGAGGCAGTAGAAATATTAGCTTCACTGGCACTTTCCGATAGTGGTAATGCTACTTATGCAATAGAGGTTCTTACAGCTCTTTCAATTGAAGATGAGGGAGTAGGAGGACATTTAGTAAGCATATTGGCTCAATTATTATTAGAGGATGATGAAAGCTCAGGCTCAGAAGAAGTATTTACAAGCACAAGCATACCTATTTCAGATAGTGGAAGCGGAGCAGAAGCAGTAGAATTGCTTGCACAGATAGCAAGGTCAGACAGTGGAGCAGGAATAGATGCGGTTCATATACTTGCTCAAATAGCCTTATCAGATAGTGGAGAGTCAGCACATGCAGTATTAATTCTTGCTCAGATAGCTCGCTCAGATAGCGGAACTTCACAAGAAGCAGTACAGATATTAAATACCTTTAATCTTAATGAGGTTAGAGTTGGAGTAGATACGCTTGCAATATTAGCTCAATTATCAGTTTCAGACAATACAGGCGAGGGAAGCGATGAAGCTTCTATACACGCAGAGTTTAATCTTAATGACTCAGGAAGCTTACAGTCAGAAGTTATAAATATCTTAAATCAATTATCGGTTTCAGACTTTGGTACAAGGCTAGAGCAAATATTAATTCAAGCTCAAATACAAGCAAATGACACAGGAGAGGGCTTGGAAGATGTACTCCTTACAAAGCTTTATGACTTAGAAGATGAGGTATTGGCAATTGATATGGTAATTGTAGTGCCTCTTACTATTCAGGAATACCCAGGGCGAACAGCTACGCATTTAGGCGTGATAGGAATAAAGACTCACTTGGGCGAGATGCAAGGCAAAACAAAACTTGGTATAATAGAGGATAAGACTAGCTTGAAATCTGATGAAAAAAGGACTATCCTGAAATAGCTATGGCAGAACTACTTACAGCCTTAAACTTTTCTTCACTCAATATTATTGAGACTACTGCTCTTGATGCAGATGTAAATGCTGGTACAAATCAATTCACAGTACAAAACCCTTCTAATTTCTCTACAAATAGACCTATTAGGATAGGAGATGGAGAGAGAGCAGAAATCCATAGAGTATCAAATATTACAGGCAATCAAATTACAATTACCGCTAATCTAGCATTCAATCATAAAAAGTTTGAGAGAGTTATTAGACTAAGAGGCGACCAAGTTGAGTTTTATAGAGCATTAAATGTAGATGGTACACCTCCAAATAATGCTACTTATAGTGATATTGGTATTGTTACCATTCAAGCAGATATTTTAGAAACTGAGTTTACAGACCCAGATGGCGGAAGTGATTATTGGTATAAGTTTGTCTATGTAGATAGCTTTGATGCTTCAAAGACAGATTTAGCTCAAGCAGTACCAAATAGAGGCGGTGATTATGGGCATTATTGCACAATTGATGATATTAGGCGTGAAGCTGGCTTTGGAGGTAATGTTCATATTCCTAATTCCTCTATTTCTGATGTTAGAGATGATGCTGAAAGCGAAGTAAAAGGAGCTTTGATTGTTGCAGGATATAAAATGCCACTTACAACAGTACCGCCAGTTGTGAGAAATATTACAAAGAGATTAGCGGCTGGATACCTTCTCTTACAAGATTATGGAGTAGGAGCAGAAAACTCAACAGCAGAAGGTAATGCTAAGGTAGACTTGGCAAATAAACTTCTTACAAAAATACAAAACAGAGATATTAAATTATTAAATGTAGTTGAAGTAGGCTTAGGCAAAGACACAGCGATAAGCGGTTATCCAGATGATACAGTAGAGCCTCCGATAACAATGGATAAGGTATGGTAGTTATAATGAATTATAATTATGAGAATGCGGATAACAATTCAAGGCTCAGATAGAGCTATTAAAAAGCTTCAAAAGCTTGGAGCAGGAGCAAAAGATTTTACAAGAGAATTAGATGAAGTCGGTACTTACCTCAAAAAGTTCACAGAAGAAGATGTATTTGAAAGCGAAGGTGGAGTTATTAATGAGAAATGGCGACCTCTTTCAGTAAATTATGGTTATAAAAAAAGGAATGAATACCCAGGGCGAGGCATACTTGAAAGAAGCGGTGCATTAAGATATGGATTTAGATTTATTTCACAGCCAATGAAAATGAAAATATGGAATCCAATTGAGTATGCAAGGGCACATCAAAAAGGAAGACCAGAAATCAACTTACCAGCTAGAGTATTTTTCAAGGTAGACGATGCACGAAGAAAGAAAATAGTTGATATAATACATAAAGGATTTATGAGGAGAGTAGCCAATGCCTAATTTCAAACAAACTATTACAGAGCGATTAATTGAAGTCTTGCAAGAAAATCTAGGTTCTTATGGCTTCAAACAATTCTATAATGGCGACCCAGAAGAAATACCTCAATCTTACCTTCCTTGTTTATGTGTAGTGAAAAGGCGTACTGAGTGGTTGCCATCTCCAACAGGCACAGATAAAAGGCAACATTTAATTTTTATTAGGGCAGTTTATAATAAAAAAGACGAATTTGGAAAATCAGCTAAAGAAGCTGTATTGCAAAAAACCCTTGAGAACTTAATGGAGGGAATTGACGACACAACAGGCGAATATGCACAGACAAGCGTAATAGGTGTATTAAGAAAAAACTTTACTCTAGGCAATTTTGTAGTAAATAATCAAATAAGCGTAGATTATTCTAATAATCCAGATAGACCAGGGCTTTTTACATTTGAGGCTCAGGCAGAAGCATTATTTGATGATTTTTTAACAGTTCACCCTAAAGCGTAAACTATTGACAATTATAACTATACAGAGTATCATTTAATCAAGTATGGCTAAGTACAAATACCGCAACACTTCTGATAGTGAACTTGTAATTCCAAATGTAGGCGTAGTTAAGGCTGGTCAAGAAATATCAAGTGAAACTCCTATTGATAATCCAAACTTAGAAGTAGTATCATTAAGCATGGAGAAGCGAGAAGAAGCTTCTAAAAAAGCTAAGTAAATATGGAACAAATATCTGACTTGGGCTATCTAGCTCTTAAAAAAGAAACTACTAAGGGTACTCCTGTTACTCCAGATGTCTTTTTGCCTATTTATAACGAGTCGCTTTCAATGAATTATAACCTTAATGACATCAATCCTATTATGGGATTGAAAGCTATGAGGTTTACTACAATTCAAGGACAGAGGGATTATCAAGGAGATATTTCTTTCCTCGGAGAACCTAATACAGCAGGATATGTATTTGATATGCTTCTTAGAAAAGGAACTACAACAGGAGATGGGCCTTATACTCACCCATTCACGCTTTCTACTACTGACAATCCTAATTCTTATACAGTAGATATTAAGAGAGGAAGATTTGTTTATCGCTTCTTTGGAGTTGAAGCAAGAGCAATTTCAGCAGAGTTTGAAGATAATTCTATGAGATTAAATGCTTCTGTTTCAGCTCTTGGTATGTTTGCTCCAAGTGAGATTACTAATGTAAATACAAACACTCTTACTCTTTCCACAGCATTTAGCTCTACTCCAACAAAAGGGCTTGTAGCCTCAGACCTTATAAGAATATTTAGAGCAAATGGAACAGTAGTAGATACAACAGTATCATCTCTAACAGACACAACAGTAACCGTAGCTTCCGCAGGTTCAGCACAAAATGGAGATATTGTATGTATTCGCCCTGCAACTCCTACATATTCACTTGTTGATGTATTCCAATTTGCACGAAGCCAATTTAAGTTTGGTGCAGATGCTTCAGCCGCACTTTCAGCTAATCACACACCAGTTCAGGAAGGCTCAGGCTGGAATATTATTCACGCTATGCTACCAGATGAGGGAAGAAAAGCAAGCGGAAGCCACGACCCTGTTTCACTTGTTCGTGGATTAGGAGATATTGAAATTAATACAAGAATATTCCACGATACACCAGATGATGAGCGAAGATTTGTCGCACACGAAAAAAGAGCTATTGTTATTTCACATCTTGCAGGAACAGGCTATGAGCTTCGCATTACAGGAAACAATTTAGCAATAGCAGAGAAGCCAGTTAATCTTGAAGTAGGAGAAGTCTTATTCTCAGAAGCAGTATTCAAGGCAAGATATGATACCTCAGACGGAGCTATGTTTGGCGTAACCGTCATTAACAATATTGCTACAATCTAACCTCTTGACTATTTTATAAAATAGTATTATGATATTTCTATGCAGAATACTAAAGAAGTTGTCGTAAAGAACCTCCAAGGGCAAGACATTACAATCCTCATTAAGACAATAGTTTCAGAATATGATATGGAGCAAATTGATGCTGTTTACATTGAGAATATGGAGCTTAATGAAGATGGCACTCCCAATTACGCAAGCATTAAAGGCAAAGCAAATAAAATCCTTGTAGATAGAACAAATCGTATTCTTGAAGTAATGATTACAGACTGGAAAGGCACAAATATTCCTGCAAAGCCTACTCCTGAAAACCTTAAAAAATCACTTACAAGAGCTGAATATCAAAAGCTTATGACAGAAGTAGAGGCAATTATTGAGCCTCAAGAAGTGACCCCTCAAAAAAAAACCGACTTACCAAAGAGCTAATTTTAGCCTTAACTCCCAATAAACAAGGTAAAGTAAAAGGTAAAATCCCAAAAGAATTTGAATATGTAGATTTAGCACTAGCGACAGGCTGGGATTATTGGACTCTTATGAGTCAACCGCATTGGTTTGTGATATACTTGAAAATATACTTAGAGGCAAGGAATAAGATAAGTTCAGCCTCTATGCCTAAACCAACAACCTAATATGCAAGAAGAAAAGCTCAAATATATTATAGAGGTCGTTGACAAAGCTACAAAAGAAATCAACGAGATTACTAAGAAAATGTCTGAGCTTGAGAGCAAAGCAAAAGAAACCAGTGATAAAGTAGGTGCAGGAGCTTTATCTTTTGGAAAACTTACAGGTGCATTCACAGTTGCCACAGTAGCCGCAGAAGGCTTGATGAAAGCCCTTTCAGGAATAATAAATACCATAGGCGAAGCAATTAAAGGTATGTTTGATATGGGAATTGCTTCAGCAGGACTTAAAGAAGCTAGATTTACAGCAGAAGTCGTTGGACAAAGAATGGGCTTTATGTCTAGCGAAATACAAGATGCAATTCAAACAGTAGAGTTATTTAATATTAATTCTCAAACCGCTACAAGATACATAACTGAAATGGCAAGGGCACAAGTTGATATGGCTCAAGCCACAGAAATTGCAAGAGCCTCACAGAACTTAGGTATTCTTACACAGCAAAACTCCAATGAAGTTATTGAGAGGCTTACTCACGGTATTCAAACAATGAACCCAATGATTTTGAGGCAAGTAGGTATTACAAAGCTTGCTTCAGCAATGTTTGATGAATATGCTCAAAAAATAGGTAAGACAGGAGAAGATTTAACAGACCTTGAAAGACGACAGGCGATTGTTAATGAAGTATTAAGAGCAGGTACAGAAGTTGGCGGATTATATGACTTATCGCTTGCTTCTTCTCAGAAATCCCTTGCTTCACTTGTAAATCGTATTGACAGCGTAAGGCTGGCATTGGGAGAAATGTTTAGACCTTTCCTAGATATAATAATTCCAAAACTTAATTCTATTGCAACATCTTTTCTTATTTGGTTGCAAGCTAACGAAGATATAATTAGAGGCTTTGGAACAGCAATAGCAGAGTTCTTATTAAAGCCTATTTCAAAATTAATTGAATACTTAGAATGGGTATTCGCTCCGCTTAAAGAATGGCATAAAGCATTTCAAGATGGAACGCAAACAATAGAAGACCAAGCACTAGCAATTGAAAAAGTTAATGAAAGGCTGGCTAACCTTATACCTTATGTGAATGCCGCTGGAAATATATTTATGTTTTTTGTAGGAGTTGGGAAAGTAGCTATTGGTATATTAATGGAGCTTGGAGCTAGAATGGCATATGTAATAAGAGTAATTGGAGCATTAATTCAAATAGGACAAGGATTTGCACAAATGGTAGGCGGTATTATGCCTAAAGCTAATCAGCAATTCACTATTTCACTTGGGCCAGTCGGACAAGCATTGGCAAAATTAGGAGATATAGCAAATGCAGTTCTAACAAAGCTTAAAAACTTCGCAGGTGCAGTAGGCGGAGCAATAGGAAAATTACTCCCAGAAGATGTAC
>LAHR01000995.1_pt1 | contig 20478 bp, 19 predicted proteins | sample 329641 | NCBI WGS metagenome assembly LAHR01 (sample SAMN03275701, study PRJNA271635) | activated sludge metagenome | isolation source: Sample C-3 Sludge from acetogenic chamber (third chamber) of Anaerobic...
TCGGCGTCGGTCATGATGATGATGCTGTGGTAGCGCAGCTTGTCCGGATTGAACTCGTCGCTGCCGATGCCGCAGCCCAGCGCGGTGACGATGGTGCCGACCTCGGCCGACGAGATCATCTTGTCGAAGCGCGCCTTCTCGACATTGAGGATCTTGCCCTTCAGCGGCAGGATCGCCTGCGTGCGGCGGTCGCGGCCCTGCTTGGCCGAGCCACCGGCGGAGTCACCCTCGACCAGGTACAGCTCGGACAGGGCCGGGTCCTTCTCCTGGCAGTCGGCCAGCTTGCCGGGCAGGCCGGCGATGTCCAGCACGCCCTTGCGGCGGGTCATCTCGCGGGCCTTGCGGGCGGCTTCGCGGGCACGCGCGGCATCGATCATTTTTGTCGCGATATTGCGGGCTTCTTGCGGGTTTTCCAGCAGAAAATCGGCGAACGCCGCCGACATGGCCTGTTCCACGGCCGGTTTTACCTCACTCGACACCAGCTTGTCCTTGGTCTGTGAGGAAAACTTCGGGTCGGGCACCTTCACCGAGACCACGGCGGTGAGACCCTCGCGGGCATCGTCGCCGCTGGGGGTCACCTTGGCCTTCTTGGCCAAGCCCTCGGCCTCGATGTAGTTGTTGAGGCTGCGGGTCAGGGCGGCACGGAAACCGGCCAGGTGGGTGCCCCCGTCGCGCTGCGGGATGTTGTTGGTGTAGCAGAACACGTTTTCCTGGAAGCTGTCGTTCCACTGCATGGCCACTTCCACCGTGATGCCGCCCTCCTGCGGGGCGGTGAAGTGGAACACCTTGTTGACCGCGGTCTTGTTGGTATTGAGGTATTCGACGAATGCCCTCAGGCCCCCTTCGTACTGGTAACCCTCTGTTTTTCCTGACCTTTCATCCTTGAGCACGATGTGCACGCCGGAGTTGAGGAAAGACAGCTCGCGCAGGCGGCGGGCCAGCACGTCAAAATGGAAGGCGATGTTGGTGAAGGTCTCCGGCGAGGGCCTGAAGTGCACCTGGGTGCCGGTGGTGGTGGTTTCACCCACGGCCGTCAGCGGGGCCTGCGGCACGCCATGGCGGTACAGCTGCTCCCACACCTTGCCGGCACGGCGGATGGTGAGCTTGAGTTCGGAGGACAGCGCGTTGACCACCGACACGCCCACGCCGTGCAGGCCACCCGACACCTTGTAGGTGTTGGGGTCGAATTTGCCGCCGGCATGCAGCACCGTCATGATCACCTCGGCGGCCGAGACGCCTTCTTCGTGCATGTCGGTGGGAATGCCGCGGCCGTTGTCGGTCACCGTGATGGATTCATCGGGGTGGATGGTGACTTCGATGCGGCTGCAATAACCGGCCAGGGCCTCGTCGATCGAGTTGTCGACCACCTCGAACACCATGTGGTGCAGGCCGGTGCCGTCATCGGTGTCGCCGATGTACATGCCCGGGCGCTTGCGGACAGCATCCAGGCCCTTGAGCACCTTGATACTGGAGGCATCGTAGGTGTTGGTTTCGTCGGTCATTGCGCATCCTCTTGGTTATTATCCGGCCCGGCGGCACCCGCTGCCGGCCCGTCCGCGGGCGGCGGCACCCGCCTGATCCGTCCCTGTTCCACGTGGAACCATTGCACGCCATCCGTGCCTGCCAGCAACCCGGCCAGCGGGTGCTGCCCGATGCCGGTGATGAACGCCTGGTGGTCATGCTGCCGCAGCCACGCCACCACCCGGGCCAGGGCCGCCTCGTCCAGCTCGGCCGGCAGGTCGTCCAGCAGCAGGGTGGCTGCCGGCCCGCCGGCCTGCACCAGACCCTCCGCCTGTGCCAGGCGCAGGGCCAGAATGGCCTGTTTCTTCTGCCCCCGGGACAGGGTGTCCGCTGCCGGGTGCCCCTGCAGGCGGAACACTAGGTCAGCCCGGTGGGGGCCGGCCGTGGTCTGCCGGTGGGCCTGGTCCCGCGCCAGGTTGGCCGACAGCACCTCGCGGCAGGGGCGGCTGGTGTCCCAGCCCGGGGCATAGGCAATCGCCAGCCCCGGCAGTACGCCCAGTTCCGCCATCACCCGTGCCAACACCGGCGCCAGTGCCTGCCAGTAGCGTTCGCGGCAGGCGTGGATGGTTTCCGCCGCAGCGGCCAGCGGGGCATCCCAGGCATCCAGCTCCGGGGGGCTGATTTTACCACGCCGCAGCAGGCTGTTTCGATGCTTCAGGCAGCGGATCGCGGTCTTCCAGGCCGGGTAAAAGGTCGGTTCCACGTGGAACACACCCCAGTCGAGGAATTGCCGCCGCAGGCGGGGGGCACCCTCCAGCAGCGCGAAGGTGTCCGCATTGACCAGCAGCAGGGGCAGCTCGCGTGCCACCTCGGCCAGGGTCCGCACCGGGTCGCCGTTGCGGCGCAGCTGCAGGTCGCCGTGCCGGCTGCGGGACACCCCCAGCCGGCCGCCATGGCCGGCACCGTCATCCAGCTCGGCAAACACGGTCAGTGCCGGCTGGTCATAGGCAATCACCGAACGGGCACTGGGACTGCGGAACGAGCGGCCGAGGCCGAGCAGGTGGATGGCCTCCAGCACCGAGGTCTTGCCGCTGCCGTTGGCGCCGAAAAAGGCATTGACCGACCCCAGCCCGGGCAGGTCTGCCTGGAGGTTGCGCAGGTGGGCGATGCTCAGGCGCCGGATCCGCATGGTGTGGGGCGGACTGCCCGCCATCGGGGGCAGCCCGGGCCGGGGCATCAGAGCCGCATCGGCATCACGACATACAGCGAGCTGCCGTCACCGGCGCCCTCGATCAGGGCACTGCTGTTGGAATCCGAGAGGGTCAGGCGCACCTGCTCACCGGTCAGCACGCTGGTGACATCCTGCAGGTAGCTCACATTGAAGCCGATCTCCAGCCCCGGGCCCTTGTAGCTGACGGCGATGGTTTCTTCCGATTCTTCCTGCTCGGGGTTGTTGGCGAGGATCTGCATCTGGTTTTCCGACAGCACGATGCGCACGCCACGGTATTTCTCGTTGGACAGGATAGCCGCACGGCCCAGGGCCTGGCGCAGGGCGTCGCGCGGGGCATCGACATGCTTGGTGCCACCCTTGGGCAGCACGCGGTCGTAATCGGGGAACTTGCCGTCCACCAGCTTGGAGGTGAAGCTGAATTCATCGGTGGTGGCGCGTACGTGGCTCTTGCCGAACACCAGCGTCACCGGTGCCTCGTCGCCGGTCAGCAGGCGCTGCAGTTCGAGCACGCCCTTGCGCGGCACGATCAGCTGGCGGCGGCTGTCGGCCTGGATGGCCTCGGACTTCCAGGTGCTCAGCGCCAGGCGGTGGCCGTCGGTGGCCACCACGCGCAAATGGCCCTTGCTGACTTCCCACAGCATGCCGTTGAGGTAATAGCGCACATCCTGCTGTGCCATCGCAAACGCCGTGCGCTCGATCAGCCGGCGCAATTCGCCCTGCGACACCTGCAGCTGGAAGTCCTGCGGGCCTTCCTCGATGGCGGGGAAGTCGGCCGCCGGCAGGGTGGACAGCGCAAAACGGCTGCGGCCACTGGTGAGCTGCAGGCGGTTTTCATCCTTCAGCGCAAACCCCAGGGTGCTGCCTTCCGGCAGGGCCTTGCAGATGTCCAGCAGCTTGCGCGCCGGCACCGTGACACGGCCCGGTTCGGCCGCGGTTTCCAGCGACACGCGGCCGACCATTTCCACCTCGAGGTCGGTGCCAGTCAGCGACAGGCTTTCCTCATCGAGGTTGAGCAGCACATTGGCGAGAATCGGCAGGGTCTGGCGTCGTTCCACGACACCGGCCACCAGGGTCAGGGGCTTCAACAGGGCTTCGCGGCTGATCTGGAGTTTCATGGTTCGTTCCGTGATGAAAGGGGTGTGTTTTTATGTCGTCAGCAAACGCAACAGATTATTGTAATCCTCGCGTATTTCGCTAGTGGTTTCCTTCAATTCTTCCACCTTGCGACAGGCATGCAGCACGGTGGTGTGGTCGCGGCCACCAAAGCTGTCGCCGATCTCCGGCAGGCTGTGGTTGGTCAGCTCCTTCGCCAGCGCCATCGCCACCTGCCGCGGGCGGGTGATGGAGCGGTTGCGGCGCTTCGAGCCCAGGTCGGCGATGCGGATCTTGTAGTACTCGGCCACCGTGCGCTGGATGTTGTCGAGGCTGATCATGCGGTCGTGCACGGCCAGCAGGTCCTTCAGCGATTCGCGGATCAGGCCGACATCCAGGGGCCTGTGTGTGAAGCGAGCGCTCGCTATCACTCGGGTAAGGGCGCCTTCGAGCTCGCGCACGTTGGCACGGATCTTCTGTGCCATGAACAGCGCGCTCTCCTGCGGCAGCTCGACATTGGCCTGTGCGGCCTTGCGCATCAGGATGGCCGCGCGCGTCTCCAGTTCGGGCGGCTCCACCGCCACCGGCAGGCCCCAGCCGAAGCGCGACTTCAGGCGCTCCTCGAGGCCGGAAATCTCGCGCGGGTAGCGGTCGCAGGTGAAGATCATCTGCTGGCCGCCTTCGAACAGCGCGTTGAAGGTGTGGAAGAACTCCTCCTGCGAGCGGTCCTTCTTGGCCAGGAACTGGATGTCGTCGATCAGCAGCACATCCTGCGAACGGAAATATTTCTGGAAGTCGGCCATCGCGCCCAGTTCGATCGCCTTCACCATGTACGACACGAACTGTTCGGAGCGCAGGTAGACCACCTTCGCATCGGGGTTCGCGGCCACCATCGCATTGCCGATGGCATGCATCAGGTGGGTCTTGCCCAGGCCCACGCCACCGTAGATGAACAGCGGGTTGTAGGCGCCCCCAGGGTTTTCCGCCACCTGGCGCGCGGCGGCCAGCGCCAGCGCGTTCGACTTGCCCTCGACGAAATTGTCGAAGGTGTATTGCGCTTCCAGCACGCTGGTATGCCGCAAGGTGCCCTGCGGCAGCGTGGGCGGGGCGCGCCTGGCCACGGCCGGCTCCGGGCGTGCCGCTGCCGGCGGGGCAGGGCGCGCCACGACCGCCGTGGTTTCGGCACCCTCACCGACGGCGAGGTCGACGCTGGCCAGTTCGCCCTGGCTGACTTCGCGCAGCAATTCGGAAATGCGGTTCAGGTAGCGCTCGGCCACCCAGTCGCGGATGTAGCGGTTGGGGGCCAGCAGGCGCAGGCGCTTGCCCTCGAGGTTGGGGCGCAGCGGCTGGATCCAGATATTGAACTGGGCGGCCGGCAACTCGGCCTGCAGCCGGTCCAGACAGTCTTCCCATGCCGGATGAATCAAGGTCGTTGCCTGCCCAGGTCGGTTGGATGCGGTTCTTATTCTTGGCCTGCCGGGCGAAACCTGCAGGGCCGGGAATTGTATAACTTTCTGGAAAACTTTCAAGCCGTTTGCCGGCCCCGGGCCGCGGCCCCGGGGACAGGTTTTTTATCCATTAAAAACAACGGGTTGTATTTTTTGGCCGGAAAAGCCACCGGACCGGCAAGGCTCGCGGCAAACAAATCCTGTTTATATTTCTGTGGATATCTTGTTGGCTTCCTGTGCGGGTGCGGCTGACGGCGCCGCAAGTGTCGGTACCGCAAGGCTTTTGCCGGGCCGCCGGCCCCCGGCGTCCGCCGGGCTTGCCTTGTGCAAGCGGATTCCCTAAAATCCGCGCTCTTTTTTCAATGGGTTGGCTGGCGGCCGCACAGGCCGGCCGAAACCCGGCCCCGGAGCACTGCCATGAAAAGAACATTCCAGCCCAGCGTCATCAAGCGCAAGCGTACCCACGGTTTCCGTGCCCGCATGGCCACCAAGAACGGCCGCCAGGTGCTGAGCCGCCGTCGCGCCAAGGGCCGCAAGGTGCTGGTCGCCGCCTGAGCGACCGCGCACCCTGCTGTGTGCGGAACATGAGTATGCAGCAGGGGTTTGGCAAGGCGTGCCGCCTGCTTACGCCGGGTGATTTCCAGCGGGTGTTCCAGCGTGCCTCGTTTCGCCTTTCCTCACCCGGTCTCGTCGTGCTCGCGCGCGAACAGGCACTGCAGCATGCACGCCTGGGCCTGGTGATGGCGCGCAGGCATTGCCACCGTGCCGTCGACCGCAACCGCATCAAACGCATCGTGCGGGAATCGTTCCGCACCCGCCAGCACACGCTCGGCAGCTACGATTTTATCGTGATGGCCCGCAAGGGTGTCGACAAGATCCCGCCAGCCGTGTTGCATGCAGAGATTGCCCGCCTGTGGGATGATGCGCGCGCTCAGCCACGCGAGGTGCAGGTGCCATGAAGCAGGTCCTGAAGGCGCTGGTACTGGCCTACCGCTGGCTGCTGCGCCCCTGGCTGGGACAACACTGCCGCTTTCACCCGAGCTGCTCCGAGTACGCCCTCGAGGCCCTCGACACCCATGGCGGCCTGCGTGGCGGCTGGCTGGCGGCGCGGCGCCTGTCGCGCTGCCATCCCTGGCATGAGGGCGGCCTTGACCCGGTGCCGCCGGTTCCCTTTCGCGATTCACGGAAAAACGATCGATGACTACAAGCAACCTGCCGCGTTACCTCCTGCTGGCTGCCATTGCGGCGCTGGGCTTCATGCTGCTGGTGGAGTGGACCCGTTTCCAGGATGAACACCGCCGCGCTGCCGTGGTGGCACAGGCCGCCACCGCCAGCCCGGCAGCGGCGGTACCGGCCATCGCGCCGGCCACCCCGGAAATCCCGCTGCCCGCAGCTGCCGCGCCGCCCGCACCGGCCGTGGATGCAACGCTGGCCATGGCAGCCGGCGGCAGTACCGTCGGTACCGTGCGCGTGCGCACCGATGTGCTGGATGTGGTGATCGACCTGCATGGCGGCGACATCGTGCAGGCTGCCTTCCCGCAGCACCTCACGCGCCTGGATACGCCCGACCGCCCGTTCCTGCTGCTGGAAAACTCCGCTGCGCGCATTTATGTCGCACAAAGTGGCCTGGTGGGCCCGCAGGGCACCGACAGCAGCGGGCAACGCCCGGTATTCCGTGCCGCCGCCAGCGAGTTCGTGCTGGCTGATGGTGTGCAATCCGTGCAGGTGGACCTCGTGCTGGAACAGGCGCCCGGCGTGCTGCTCACCAAACGCTACACCTTCCGCCGTGGCGACTACCTGGTCGACATGGAGTACCGCGTCGACAACCAGTCGGCAACACCCTGGCAGGCCGCACTGTATGGCCAGCTCAAGCGTGACAGTTCGGCCGATCCCTCTGCGGAAGGCGGCCGTTTCGGTGTGCAGCCCTTCCTCGGTGTGGCTACCACCACCGATGAGGCGCGCTTCCACAAGATCGCCTTCAGCGACCTCGACGAGGAAAAATTCGGCGCCCGCAAGACCGACGGCTGGATTGCCGTCATCCAGCATTACTTCCTCAGTGCCTGGGTGCCGCAGAAGGGTGTTGCGGCCGACTTTGCCGCGCTGCAGGGCGGCGGGTTCAATTACGCGCGCTTCACCACACCACTGCTGGTGGTGGCAGCCGGGCAACAAGGCGTGCTGGGTGCCGGCCTCTACCTGGGCCCGAAGGACCAGTACCGCCTGGAAGAAATCGCCACCAACCTCGACCTCAGCGTGGACTACGGCTGGCTGTGGTGGATGGCGCAGCCCTTGTTCTGGCTGCTGAACCACCTGCACGCCCTGCTCGGCAACTGGGGTTTTGCCATCATCTGCCTGACCCTCATCATCAAGGTGGCGTTCTACCGCCTGTCGGCGGCCAGTTACCGTTCGATGGCCAACATGCGCCGCGTGCAACCCAAGCTGGTCGAGCTGAAGGAACGCTACGGCGAAGACCGCCAGAAAATGTCACAGGCGATGATGGAGTTGTACCGCAAGGAAAAGATCAACCCGCTGGGCGGCTGCCTGCCGATGCTGATCCAGATGCCGGTATTCATCGCCCTGTACTGGGTACTGCTGGAAAGCGTCGAACTGCGGCATGCGCCATTCATCGGTTACATCGATGACCTGTCGGCGATGGACCCGTATTTCATCCTGCCGCTGATCATGGGCGTGAGCATGTTCTTCCAGCAGAAGCTCAACCCGCCACCGCCAGACCCGATGCAGGCCAAGGTCATGCAGTGGCTGCCGGTGATCTTCACCTTCTTCTTCCTCTGGTTCCCCTCGGGACTGGTGCTGTACTGGGTGGTCAACAACATTTTGTCGATTGCCCAGCAGTGGCTGATCACGCACAACATCGAGAAAGCGGCCGCCCGCACTGCCTGAGGCGGGCGCGGCCTATACTGCCCGCATGAACACCGCCACCGACACCATTGCCGCCATCGCCACGCCCACCGGGCGCGGCGGGGTAGGCGTGGTGCGCGTGTCCGGACCGGCCGCTCAGGCCATCGCGTTGCGCATTTGCGGCGGCTGCCCCCCGCCGCGGCAGGCGGTATTGCGGCGCTTTTTCGCCGATGCCGCAGCCGAGCCCCCCGATGCCATCGACTTCGGGCTGGTGCTGTTCTTCCAGGCACCGCATTCGTTCACCGGTGAGGATGTGCTGGAACTGCAGGGCCACGGCGGCCCGGTGGTGATGCAGTGCCTGCTGGATGCGGTGCTGGCAGCCGGCGCCCGCCTGGCGCGGCCGGGTGAGTTCAGCGAACGCGCCTTCGTGAACGACAAGATGGACCTGGCCCAGGCCGAGGCGGTGGCCGACCTGATCGACAGTGCCACGGCTGCGGCTGCGCGTTCGGCACTGCGTTCGCTGAGTGGTGAATTCTCGGCTGAAATCGACGCCCTGGTGGAAAGCGTGACGGTGCTGCGCGTGCATGTCGAGGCCGCGATCGATTTCCCGGACGAGGAAGTCGATTTCCTCAGTGACCAACGCATCAGCGACCAGCTGCAGGCCATCGATGCCCGCCTGCAGTCCGTCCTGCACCGTGCCCGCAACGGCCGCCTGTTGCGCGAAGGGGCGCAGGTGGTGATTGCTGGCAAGCCGAATGCCGGCAAATCCAGCCTGCTGAACCGCCTCACCGGTACCGACACCGCCATCGTGACCCCGCTGCCGGGTACCACCCGCGATGTGCTGCGGGAACACATCAACCTCGACGGCATGCCGCTGTACCTGGTCGACACCGCCGGCCTGCGCGACAGCAGCGACAGTATCGAACAGGAAGGCATGCGGCGCGCCGCACGCGAGATTGCACACGCCGACCTCGTGCTGCTGGTGGTGGACGCCACCGAGCCACCGCAGGATCCGCGCGCACTCTGGCAGTCCCTGTCACCACTGGCCGTGGAAGACGCCCGCCTGCTGGTCGTGCTGAACAAGAGCGACCGCAGCGGCCAGCCGGCCGGCCGCGTGGATGCCCATACCGTTGCCATTTCCGCGCTGCTGGGCGACGGCCTCGATGCGTTGCGGACGCTGCTGAAGGAAAAACTGGGCTTCTCGGCCGAGTTGCACGACAGCGTGCTGGCCCGCCAGCGCCACCTGGATGCCCTGCAGCGTGCCCACCAGCACCTGCTCAAGGCCGGCGAGCAGCTCCAGCAGGGTCGCGGCGAGTTGCTCGCCGAGGACTTGCGTGCCTGCCAGGATGCGCTGGGTGAAATCACCGGGGCAGTTCACGCCGATGCCTTGCTGGGCCGCATCTTCAGCAGTTTCTGCATCGGCAAATAACAGCTTGCCCAGCCGTTACCCACAGGTTTGTGCGGGCAGGGCGGCTTGCCGCACAAAGGACGGGATGGGGTGTGGGTATGTTGTCCACAAGCGGCGGCCAACAGCCTTGCACGGCATCGGCTGCCGATTCCATACCGGGCTGCACACGGCTTGCCGACACCGGGCAAACAGCCCAAGGCGTACCCTTTACCTATGCAAGCCTTTGTAATAAAAAAGGTTTTCCTGTTTTCCCGGTTACCCACAGGACTAATAGCAATAACAAGTTATTTAACCCTGCTTCCTGGATACCGTTCTTCAAATAATCCTTATTGTTAAGCCTTGGCGGCTTTTGCCCAATTTTTAACCACTCCGTATAATCCGCCTCCCTTGGCAGACAGGCCTGTGGCAGGAGACAGCGGGATGGACTTCCCCGAACGCTTCGGCGTCATCGTGGTGGGTGGTGGTCATGCCGGCACTGAGGCCGCCCTCGCGGCTGCCCGCATGGGGGTGCGTACCCTGCTGGTCAGCCACAACATCGAGACCCTGGGCCAGATGTCCTGCAATCCGGCCATCGGCGGCATCGGCAAGAGCCACCTGGTGCGCGAAATCGATGCCTTGGGTGGCGCCATGGCGCGTGCCACCGACCGCGCCGGCATCCAGTTCCGCGTGCTCAATGCCAGCAAGGGCCCGGCGGTGCGTGCCACCCGTGCCCAGGCCGACCGTGTGCTGTACAAGGCCGCCGTGCGCCGGATGCTCGAGAACCAGCCCAACCTGGCCCTGTTCCAGCAAGCTGTCGATGACCTGATCGTCGAGGGCGATCGCGTGCGTGGGGTGATCACCGCCACCGGCATCCGTTTCCACGGCGAATGCGTGGTGCTGACGGCCGGTACCTTCCTCGGTGGCCGCATCCATGTCGGCATGGAAAACCACCCCGGCGGGCGCGCCGGTGACCCGCCCTCACAACGCCTGTCCGAACGCCTGCGCGAACTGCCGCTGGTGGTGGGGCGCCTGAAAACCGGTACGCCGCCGCGTATCGATGGCCGCAGCATCGATTACAGCCGCCTGCAGGCCCAGCCGGGTGATACGCCGGTACCGGTGATGTCGTTCCTCGGCCGTGTGGAGGAACACCCGGCGCAGGTGAGTTGCCACATCACGCACACCAGCGAGCGCACCCACGCGATCATTCACGCCAACCTCACGCGTTCACCGATGTATGCCGGCGTCATCGAAGGCATCGGCCCGCGCTATTGCCCCTCGATTGAAGACAAGGTGGTGCGCTTTGCCGACAAGGCCAGCCACCAGGTGTTCCTGGAACCGGAAGGCCTGGACACACACGAGGTATACCCGAACGGCATTTCGACCAGCCTGCCGTTCGATGTGCAGGTTGCCATCGTGCGCTCGATCGAAGGCCTCGAGAACGCCCATATCGTGCGCCCCGGCTACGCCATCGAATACGACTACTTCGACCCGCGCCAGTTGCAAGCCTCGCTGGAAACGCGCTGCATCCGCAACCTGTTCTTCGCCGGCCAGATCAACGGCACCACCGGGTACGAGGAAGCCGCAGCCCAGGGCCTGCTGGCCGGCCTCAATGCAGCCCTACGCGTGCAGCAGCGCGACGCCTGGTGCCCGCGACGCGACGAGGCCTACCTCGGTGTGCTGGTGGACGACCTCATCACGCTGGGCACCAGCGAACCCTACCGCATGTTCACCAGCCGGGCCGAACACCGCCTGTTGTTACGCGAGGACAATGCCGATGCCCGCCTGACACCCGTTGGCCGTGAGCTGGGACTGGTCGATGACGAACGCTGGCAACACTTCTGCCGCAAGCAGGAAGCCATCAAAACCGAAACCGCACAGCTGGCAGCCGTCCGCGTGCATCCCGGCCACCCGCTGGCCGAACGCATCAATGGCCTGCTGCAGGCACCGCTGAGCAAGGAAGCCACGCTGCTGGACCTGCTGCGCCGACCGGAACTCGACTACACCACCGTCGCCACCCTGGCCGGCCGCACCGCGGTGCCGGCCGAGGTGGGCGAACAGATCGAGATCCAGGCCAAGTACGCCGGCTACATCGAACGCCAGTGTTACGAGGTCGAGCGCCTGCTGCGGCATGAAAATACCCGCCTGCCCGATACCCTCGACTACGCCAGCGTCAGCGGCCTGTCGAACGAAGTACGGCAGAAACTCGCCGCCGCGCGGCCCGATACCCTCGGCCGTGCCGGTCGCATCCCGGGCGTTACCCCGGCAGCCATCTCACTGCTGCTGATCCACCTGAAGAAACACGGCCTGGTGGATCGCCGCATTGCCTGACCTGCGCCACACAGCCCTCGATGACGGTTTGCAGCGGCTGGGGATCGTGCTGCCGCCGGCGGTGCGCGAACACCTGCTGCAGTACCTCGACCTGATGCTGTACTGGAATCGCGGCATGAACCTCACGGCGATCCGTGACCCGCTGGCGATGGTGCAGCGCCACCTGCTCGACAGCCTCGCGGTGCTGCCGTACCTGCATGGCGACAGCGTGCTCGATGTCGGTACCGGTGCCGGCCTGCCCGGCATCCCGCTGGCGTTGGCGGATCGCCGCCGTCGCTACACCCTGCTCGACAGCCGCGGCAAACGCCTGCGTTTCCTGTTCGAGGTGAAGACGCGGTTTCGGCTCGACCATGTCAGCCTGGTGGAAAGCCGCTGCGAGGATTACCAGCCCAACCCCGGTTTCGACACGGTGGTCAGCCGCGCCTTTGTCGCCCTGGAGGACTTCACCCGCCTGGCCGGCCACTGCCTGGCGCCGCACGGCCGCCTGCTGGCGATGAAGGCCGCCGTGCGCGATGCCGAGTTGAGTGCGGTGAAAAAACCCTATATCGTCGCAGTCATTCACCGTTTACCCGAATTCCCGGGTGCCGACAGCCGGCAACTCGTGGAAATCCACCGCCTGCCGTCCGCGGCACCCTGATGAGGCAAGCACCGTGACACGCATCCTGGCCATCACCAACCAGAAGGGTGGCGTCGGCAAGACCACCACCGCGGTGAACCTGGCGGCTTCGCTGGCTGCGGCCAAGCGCCGCGTGCTGCTGGTCGACATGGATGCCCAGGGCAATGCCACCATGGGCAGTGGCATCGACAAGCGCGAGATCGAACACTCGGCCTACGATGTACTGATGGGCCATGTGCAGGCAGCCGATGTGCTGCAGCCGACGGCCGGCGGCTTCGACCTGCTGCCGGCCAACCGCAACATCACGGCGGCCGAAGTCGAGCTGCTGGAGGAAAAAAGCAACCGCGAACACCGCCTGCGCTACGCGCTGCTGAAGGTCGCGGACCGCTACGACTACATCCTGATCGACTGCCCGCCGACGCTGAACATGCTCACCGTCAACGCACTGGTGGCGGCCGACGGCGTCATCATCCCGGTGCAGTGCGAGTACTACGCGCTGGAAGGGTTGTCCGACCTGTTGGACACGGTGCAGCGCATCCGCGAGGTGATCAACCCGCGGCTGGCCATCGAAGGCGTACTGCGCACCATGTACGATCCGCGCACCAGCCTGACCCGGGATGTCACCGAGCAGCTCGAGGCGCATTTCGGCGAGCGCCTCTACCGCACGGTGATTCCCCGCAACATCCGCCTGGCCGAGGCACCCAGCCACGGCCTGCCGGTGCTGCGCTATGATGCCGCCTCCACGGGCGCCCGCGCCTACCTTGCGCTGGCCGGCGAGATCCTGCGTCGCCACGGCGAGCCGGTCCCGGGCGAAAAACGCCCGGCAACCACGGAGTAAACCGCATGTCGACCAAGAAACGCGGCCTCGGCAAGGGCCTCGACGCCCTGATCGGCCGCGCCACCAGCAAGGAACCGGCCGCGCCCGCCGCCACCGGTGAGCCGAAGGACGGCGACCTGCGTGAGCTGCCGATCGAACTGATGCAGCGTGGCCGCTACCAGCCGCGCCGCGACATGAAACCCGAGGCCCTGGAAGAACTGGCCAACTCCATCCGTGCACAGGGCGTGATGCAGCCGATCGTGGTGCGCCCGGTGGCCGGTGGCCGCTACGAGATCATTGCCGGCGAGCGCCGCTGGCGGGCTAGCCAGATGGCCGGCCTGGAAAAGGTCCCGGCCCTGGTGCGCGAGGTGCCCGACGAGGCCGCCATCGCGATGGCACTGATCGAGAACATCCAGCGCGAAGACCTCAATGCGATGGAGGAGGCGCAGGCCCTGAAGCGCCTGCAGGACGAATTCAGCCTCACCCACCAGCAGGTGGCGGAGGCTGTCGGCAAGTCGCGTGCCACGGTCAGCAACCTGCTGCGCCTGCTGGCGCTGAACGAGGACGTGCAGAAACTGCTCGACCACGGCGACCTCGAGATGGGCCACGCCCGGGCACTGCTGTCGCTCACCGGCCCGGCCCAGTCGGAGGCTGCCCGTACGGTGGCCGCGAAAGCCCTGTCGGTACGCCAGACCGAGGCCCTGGTGCGCGAGCTGGCCGAAGCCCGCCCGGCCAAGCCCAAGGGCAAGGCCGCCGCCAGCGCCGACATCCGCCGGCTGGAGGAAGAACTGTCCGAGCGGGTCGGCGTGCCGGTGAAGCTGGAACACACTGCCTCCGGCAAGGGCAAACTGGTGCTGCGCTACAACAGCCTGGACGAGCTCGACGGCATCCTCACGCACATCCGCTAAAGCCCCCGGCATGTGTTGAAGCGGTCACACTTTGCCCCTATAATGCCCGCCGCCGTGAGCTACCCGGCGGGTGTCTTGTTGCCCGCCGGAACCGGGTAAGCCCAGATGACCAGCACTCCCCCGGCCTCCGGGAAGGGGGCGCGCATACCGGCACCGCCGCTGCATACGGTCGCCGTGACGCAGCTGGCATTCCTGCTGCCCCTGGCCTTGCTGCTGGCTGCCGGGGATGCCGGCTTGGCCCTGTCGGTACTGCTGGGCGGCCTGGCGGCGGCGTTACCCCAGGCCTGGTTTGCCCGCTTCGTCTTCCGCGAGCAGGGTGCCCTGGCGAGTGACCGGTTTTTTGCCCGCCTGATGGTGGGCGAAGCTACCAAGCTGTCGATGACAGCGTTGTTGTGTGCACTGGGTTTCCAGTGGCCTGCCATGCACGCCGGGGCGTTTTTCCTGGCCATGGCCGGTACGATGGTGTTGGGCTGGGCATTGACGCTCAGGGTATTCACTGCAGGCAATCACGCGGGATAGGGCATGGCCTCCGAAACAGCCTCCTCGGCAGATTACATCCGCCACCACCTGAGTCACCTGACCTATGGCAAGCACCCGGATGGCAGCTGGGGCTTCGCCCATTCAGCCCAGGAAGCGGCCGACATGGGCTTCATGGCTTTCCACGTCGATACCCTGGCCTGGTCCGTCCTGATGGGCTTGGTCTTCATCAGCCTGTTCCGTTATGTCGCCGTGCGGGCCACCAGTGGCGTACCCACTGGCCTGCAGAACCTGGTCGAAATGGTGGTCGAGTTCGTCGAGGGCGTCGTCAAGGATGCCTTCCACGGCCGCAACCCGCTGGTGGCCCCGCTGGCGCTGACCATCTTCGTGTGGGTGTTCCTGATGAACAGCCTGAAGTGGATCCCGGTGGATTACATCCCCGGCCTGGCCCATGCTGCGGGCCTCGACTATTTCAAGATCGTGCCGACCGCCGACCCCAACGGTACCTTCGGCCTGTCGATCGGCGTGTTCCTGCTGATCCTGTTCTACAGCGTCAAGGTCAAGGGGATTGGCGGGTTCACCCGCGAGCTGGCGTTCACCCCCTTCAACCACTGGTCGCTGGTGTGGTTCAACCTGTTCCTCGAGATCATCGGCCTGCTGACCAAGCCGTTCAGCCTGGCCCTGCGGCTGTTCGGCAACATGTACGCCGGCGAAGTCGTGTTCATCCTGATTGCCCTGCTGCCGTTCTGGGCACAATGGGTGTTGAATGTGCCCTGGGCCATTTTCCACATCCTTGTCATACCGTTGCAGGCGTTCATCTTCATGGTGTTGACCATCGTGTACCTGAGTTCGGCACACGAGGATCACCACTGAACCGTCGTTCCCCACCCATCCCTAACCGCGAAAACTGCTAGGAGTCGTCATGGAAAACGTAGGACTTGTATTCATCGCTGCAGCCATCATGATCGGCCTGGGCGCCCTGGGCACCGGCATCGGTTTTGCCCTGCTGGGCGGCAAGCTGCTGGAAGCCACCGCACGCCAGCCGGAGCTCGGCCCGCAACTGCAAACCAAGACCTTCCTGATGGCCGGCCTGCTCGACGCCGTGCCGATGATCGGTGTGGGTATCTCGATGTACCTGATCTTCGTTGTGGCCGGCTGAACCAGGCCTGATCCGGATGGCCGGGTGCGCCAATGGCCCGGCCAAGACGACACCCACGAAAAGGTAGATCGCCGTGAATATCAACATGACACTCGTGGGCCAGACGATCGCGTTCGCGTTCTTTGTCTGGTTCTGCATGAAGTTCGTGTGGCCGCCGGTGACAGCAGCCATGGCCGAGCGCCAGAAGAAGATCGCCGACGGGCTGGATGCCGCTGATCGTGCCGGTCGCGACCTGGAGCTGGCTCAGGCCAAGGTGGCCGACCAGATGCGCGAGGCCAAGCAACAGGCAGCCGCCATCATTGACCAGGCCAACAAGCGTGCAGCCCAGATCGTCGAGGAGGCCAAGCAACAGGCCCGCGAGGAAGGCGAGCGCCTGAAGGCTGCCGCCCAGGCCGAGATCCTGCAGGAAGCCAACCGTGCGCGCGAGAAGCTGCGCTATGACGTGGCGCGCCTGGCGGTGGTCGGTGCCGAGAAGGTGCTGAAGAAATCGGTCAATGCCGATGCCCATGTGGACATGTTGGCCGACCTGGCTGCGGAGCTCTGAGGTAAACCATGGCAGAAGCCCTGACACTGGCGCGGCCCTACGCGAAGGCGGTATTCGAGGTTGCCGTGCAGAACAATGCACTGGATGGCTGGTCCGCCATGCTGGAGGCCATCGCCCAGGTGCTGGCGCACCCGGAGATGGCTGCCGTGCTGGGCTCGCCGGCGCTGTCGGGCGAGCAGCAGGCTGCCCTGGTGGCCGATGCCTGTGCGGCACGCATCAACGACAAGGCCCGCAACCTGTTGCAGACCCTGGCCGTGAACAAGCGCCTGGGCCTGTTGCCCGAGGTGCGTGCACAGTTCGAACGCCTGCGTGCCGAACGGCAGAAAACCGTTGAAGTGCAGGTGACCAGTGCCTATGCCCTGACGGACGAGATGGTGAACACCCTGGCCGTTGCGCTCAAGCGCCGGCTGGATCGCGAAGTGAACATACACACGACGGTTGATGCATCCCTGATCGGCGGCGCGGTGATCCGCGCCGGCGACATGGTGATCGACGGCTCCCTGCGCGGGCGCCTGTCGAAGCTGGCCGACGCATTGAATGCCTAACGACGACATGGTTTGAGGAACACGAGCATGCAGCAACTGAATCCCTCCGAGATCAGCGCCATCATCAAGCAACGCATTGATGGCCTGAAAGTGTCCACCGAAGCCCGCAACGAGGGCACGGTGGTCAGCGTGTCCGACGGCATCGTGCGCATCCACGGCCTTGCGGACGTGATGTACGGCGAGATGATCGAATTCCCCGGCGGCATCTATGGCATGGCGCTGAACCTCGAGCGCGACTCCGTCGGCGCCGTGGTACTGGGTGATTACCTGGGCCTGGCCGAAGGCGTGACCGCCCGCTGCACCGGTCGCATCCTGGAAGTGCCGGTGGGCCGCCAGCTGCTCGGCCGCGTGGTTGATGCACTGGGCAACCCGATTGACGGCAAGGGCCCGCTGAATGCCGAAGGCAGTGATGCCATCGAGAAGGTGGCGCCGGGCGTGATCAGCCGGCAATCCGTATCGCAGCCGGTGCAGACCGGCCTGAAGGCGATCGATGCGATGGTGCCGGTAGGCCGCGGCCAGCGCGAGCTGATCATCGGCGACCGCCAGACCGGCAAGACCGCCATGGCCGTCGACGCCATCATCAACCAGAAAGGCACCGGCGTTAAGTGCATCTACGTGGCCATTGGCCAGAAGCAGTCGTCGATTGCCAACACCGTGCGCAAGCTGGAAGAAAACGGCGCGCTGGCCCACACCATCGTGGTGGTGGCCTCGGCATCCGATCCGGCTTCGCTGCAGTTCCTGGCCCCGTACGCCGGCTGCACCATGGGCGAGTATTTCCGCGATCGCGGCGAAGATGCCCTGATCATCTATGACGACCTTACCAAGCAGGCCTGGGCCTACCGGCAGATCTCGCTGCTGCTGCGCCGTCCGCCGGGACGCGAAGCCTACCCGGGCGACGTGTTCTACCTGCACTCGCGACTGCTGGAGCGCGCCGCGCGCGTCAATGCCGAGTATGTCGAGAAGTTCACCCAGGGTGCCGTGAAGGGCCAGACCGGTTCGCTGACGGCCCTGCCGATCATCGAAACCCAGGCCGGTGACGTGTCGGCTTTCGTACCGACCAACGTGATCTCGATCACCGACGGGCAGATCTTCCTGGAAACCGACCTGTTCAACGCCGGCATCCGCCCGGCCATGAACGCCGGCCTGTCGGTATCCCGCGTGGGCGGTGCCGCGCAAACCAAGGTAATCAAGAAGCTGGGTGGCGGTATCCGCCTGGCCCTGGCCCAGTACCGCGAGCTGGCAGCGTTCTCGCAGTTTGCCTCAGACCTGGACGAGGCCACCCGCAAGCAGCTCGAGCACGGCAAGCGTGTGACCGAACTGATGAAGCAAAAGCAGTACTCGCCGCTGTCGGTGGCCGAGATGGCCGTCAGCCTGTTTGCGGCCAACGAAGGCTACCTGGCTGATGTCGATGTGAAGAAAATCGGTGATTTCGAAGCCTCGTTGCTCTCCTACATGAAGAGCCAGCATGCCGGGCTCATTGCGAAGGTCAACGAAAGCGGTGACTGGAACGGCGATATCGAAGCCGGTTTCCGCGCTGCGCTGGAAGCCTTCAAGTCGACCCAAACCTGGTAAGCCCACCGAATCCCGGAGACGATCCCATGGCAGGCGCCAAGGAAATCCGTACCAAGATCGGCAGCGTCAAGAGTACGCAGAAGATCACCAGTGCCATGGAAATGGTCGCGGCCAGCAAGATGCGCCGCGCCCAGGATCGCATGGCACTGGGCAAGCCGTATGCCCAGCGCATCCGGGCCGTGGTCAGCCACATCGCCAATGCCAGTCCCGAGTACAAGCACCAGTACCTGGCGGAGCGCCCGGTCAAGCGCGTCGGGTTCATCATCGTATCCACCGACCGCGGCCTGTGTGGCGGCCTCAACATCAACCTGTTCAAGGCCACGGTGCAGGCCATGAAGACTTGGGCAGACCAGGGCGTGGGAATCGACCTGTGCACCGTGGGTGGCAAGGCAGCCGGGTTTTTTGCCGGTTACGGCGGCAACATCGTGGCTGCCGTGCGTGACTTGGGTGAAGACGTCAAGGCGGCCCAGCTGGTGGGCAGCGTGCAGGTCATCCTGAAAAGCTTCGAGGAGGGCCGCATCGACCGCCTGTTCCTCGCCAGCAATGAATTCATCAATACCATGAGCCAGGTGCCGGGCATTGCCCAGTTGCTGCCGCTGCAGGCCGATGCGTCGCAGGAAAAATCCCATCCCTGGGATTACCTCTACGAACCGGACGCACGCCTGCTGCTGGACGGCCTGCTGACCCGTTACATCGAGTCGCAGGTGTACCAGGCCGTGGTTGAAAACGGTGCCTGCGAGCAGGCGGCCCGCATGGTGGCGATGAAAAACGCCACCGAAAATGCCGGCGAGCTCATCGGTGACCTGCAACTGATTTACAACAAGGCCCGCCAGGCGGCCATCACGCAAGAGCTGTCCGAAATCGTCGGCGGCGCTGCGGCAGTGTGATTCAACAAAAACGGTTTGGAATGGTTTAGATGGTCGAGGAACCCAAGATGAGCAGCGGACGGATCGTACAGATTATCGGCGCGGTGATTGACGTTGAATTCCCGCGTGACAATGTGCCCAGCGTTTACGACGCGCTGACGGTCGATGGCAAGGGCCTGACCCTCGAAGTGCAGCAGCAGCTGGGCGACGGCGTGGTGCGCACCATCGCCATGGGCTCCTCCGAAGGTATTGCGCGCGGCCTCGCCGTGACCAATACCGGCAAGGCAATCCAGGTCCCGGTCGGCACGGCCACCCTGGGCCGCATCATGGATGTGCTGGGCAACCCGATCGACGAGAAAGGCCCGATCGGCGAGCAGGAGCGTTGGGGTATCCACCGCAAGGCGCCGAGTTATGCCGACCAGGCAGCCAGTAACGAACTGCTGGAAACCGGCATCAAGGTGATCGACCTGGTGTGCCCGTTCGCCAAGGGCGGCAAGGTCGGCCTGTTCGGCGGCGCCGGCGTGGGCAAGACCGTCAACATGATGGAGCTGATCCGCAACATCGCCATCGAGCACAGCGGCTACTCGGTGTTCGCCGGCGTCGGCGAGCGTACCCGCGAAGGCAACGACTTCTACCACGAGATGAAGGACTCCAACGTTCTCGACAAGGTCGCGCTGGTGTACGGCCAGATGAACGAGCCGCCGGGCAACCGCCTGCGCGTGGCGCTGACCGGCCTGACCATGGCCGAGAAGTTCCGTGACGAAGGCCGTGACGTACTGCTGTTCATCGACAACATCTACCGTTACACCCTGGCCGGTACCGAAGTGTCCGCACTGCTGGGCCGCATGCCGTCCGCGGTGGGTTACCAGCCGACGCTGGCCGAGGAAATGGGCGTGCTGCAGGAGCGCATCACCTCCACCAAGACCGGCTCGATCACCTCGATCCAGGCCGTGTACGTGCCCGCGGACGACCTGACCGACCCGTCGCCGGCCACCACGTTCGCCCACTTGGATGCGACCGTGGTGCTGTCACGCAACATCGCCGAACTGGGCATTTACCCGGCCGTGGACCCGCTGGATTCCACCAGTCGCCAGCTCGACCCGCTGGTGGTCGGCCAGGAGCATTACGAAGTGGCCCGCGGCGTGCAGTCGGTGCTGCAGCGCTACAAGGA
>LAHR01000618.1_pt1 | contig 20157 bp, 18 predicted proteins | sample 329641 | NCBI WGS metagenome assembly LAHR01 (sample SAMN03275701, study PRJNA271635) | activated sludge metagenome | isolation source: Sample C-3 Sludge from acetogenic chamber (third chamber) of Anaerobic...
CATCGCCATGCGGCCGAAGGTCTCGCGGATGTCCTTCGCGGCAGCCAGCGGGTCCGGGTTGCCGTTGGGGCCTTCCGGGTTCACATAGATCAGGCCCATCTGCACGGCAGCCAGCGGTTTCTGCAGCTGGCGGTTGCCGCTGTAGCGCTGGTCATCCAGCCATTTCGACTCCGGGCCCCAGTACACCATGTCGGGTTCCCAGTCGTCTTCACGGCCGCCGGCAAAGCCGAAGGTCTTGAAGCCCATCGACTCCAGCGCGACATTGCCGGCGAGGATCATCAGGTCGGCCCAGGAAATGCTGCTGCCGTATTTCTGCTTGACCGGCCACAGCAGGCGGCGCGCCTTGTCGAGGTTGACGTTGTCGGGCCAGCTGTTGAGCGGCTCGAAGCGCTGCTGGCCGCCAGCGGCACCGCCACGGCCATCCGACACGCGGTAGGTACCCGCGCTGTGCCAGGCCATGCGGATCATGAACGGACCGTAGTGGCCGTAGTCGGCCGGCCACCAGTCCTGCGACTGGGTCAGCGCGGCTTCGATGTCTTTCTTCACGGCCGCGATGTCGAGCTTGCTGAATGCCTCGGCATAGTCGAAATCGTCATCCAGCGGGTTGGATTCCTCCGCGTGCTGGCGCAGCGGCTGCAGGTTGAGCTTTTCGGGCCACCAGTCCTGGTTCGACATCGGCCGGTCGCCGGCATGGGCCAGGCTGGCTGCGGATACCGCAATGGCCAGCGCGGCAAACAACGGTTTGGTTTTCTTGTACATGTGAAGGTCCCTCCCCTGTGGACTCCGGTGCGGAATACAACAGGGGGGAGTATATCGGTTGGGGAGCCGCCGGCAGGCATCGGCGCCATGGAATAATTAGATTAAAACGATTCAAAAAAGTGATGCGCTAGGGCCCAGCAGGAATTAGCTGCCCGGCATGCCGCCATGCCACCGCGCCCGGGCCCTGCGGCAACACCGCCGGCACGGCCCACGCCACGCGGCCGCACCGTCGGGTAAAATGCGGCAGCCGTCCCTCGCCCGTCCTGCGGAGAAACCCGCCCCATGCTGTTGCCCTGGCACCACACCACCGCGCGTGGCATCACCCTGCGCGGCCAGCACACGCCGGTCACCGGCAAGCCGTTGCTGCATTTCGTGCACGGCACCGGCTTCAACGGCCAGGTCTACTGGCCGATGCTGCGCCGGCTGCTGCCGGCGGTGGACATCGTGATGACCGATGCACAGGGCCACGGCGGCAGCGATGTGGGTGAGCGCTTCCTCGGCTGGGAAGCCAATGCCGCGATGGTGCACGAGGCCTTGCAGCATGTCCGCGCGCGCTTTGGCGATGTGCCGGTCATCGGCATGGGCCACAGTTTCGGCTCGATCATCACCACGCTGATCGCCGCCCGCGAGCCCGCCCTGTTCAGCCGGCTGGTGCTGCTCGATCCGCTGTACCTGCCGCCGCACCTGGCATTCGGTGCGGTGTGGCTGCAGCGCCTGGGCCTGCAGGACCGCGCACCGATGGTGCAGCTCGCGCGCAAGCGCCGCACGCACTGGCCCAGCCGGGCCGAGGCCCATGCTGCCTTGCACCAGCGAGGCGTGTTCCGGGGCTGGGATGACGAGGCCTTCGCAGCCTATGTGCAGCACGCGCTGGTGCAACGCGACGACGGCGTGCACCTGCTGACGCCGCGCGAGGTGGAAGCCGAGGTGTTCGGCGGTTATGCCAGCGGTGTGTGGCGCGCGATCCGGCGCATTGCCGTTCCCTGCCATGCCTTCCACGGCGAAGACACCTTCCCGTATGTGAAGGCCGGCGTGGCACGCGCCTGCCGCGTCAACCGCCACATCACGCGCAGCAGCCTGCCGGGCGGGCACTGCTTCATGCAGCAGCACCCGGCACGCACCGCACAGGCCGTGCTGCCATGCCTGCAGGCCTAGCCTGCGGCTGCCTGCCTGTTACACCCTCAGGCGCCGTCGTCGCCGCTCGGCTCGGCTTTCTTGACGCGTATCTTGCTGCCGTCGATGTCACGGCCGTTGAGTGCCTGCATGGCGGCCTTCGCCTCGGCCAGGTGCGGCATCTCGACGAAGCCGAAGCCTTTCGACCCGCCGGTGACCCGGTCCATCACCAGCGTGCACGCGTCGACCCTGCCATGGGCGATGAACAGCGCGCGCAGCTGTGCTTCGGTGGTCGTGCGGGCCAGGTTGCGTACCAGTAGTTTCATCACGGTGCCTGCGTGGGAAGTGGGAAGTGCGTGGCGCCATGGTAACAGGCCGGGCTGCCGGTGCCACGCACACTGCCGGTGGCGGTGCGTTCAACCGGGTACCGGCCGCACGCGGGCGGCCACATCACGGGCACGCGCCCGCGCTTCGTCCACATCACGGCCGCTGGCCAGCGCAACCCCCATGCGGCGCTTGCTGAAACTCTCCGGCTTGCCGAACAGGCGCAGGTCGCTGCCGGGCACGGCGAGGGCAGCCGCCAGCCCGTCGTAGGCGATGCCGGCAGCCTCCAGGCCGCCGTAGATCACCGCCGAGGCGGCCGGCTGCTGCAGTGCGACCGTCACCGGCAGGCCGAGGATGGCGCGGGCATGCAGATCGAACTCGGACTGCCGCTGCGAGGCCAGCGTGACCAGGCCGGTATCGTGCGGGCGCGGGCTGACTTCGGAGAACCAGACGGCATCGCCCTTCACGAACAACTCGACGCCGAACAGGCCGCGGCCACCGAGTGCATCGGTGATGGTGCGGGCGATGTGCCGCGATTTGTCGAGTGCCCCGCTGCCCATCGGCTGCGGCTGCCAGGACTCGACATAATCGCCATCGACCTGGCGGTGGCCGATCGGCTCGCAAAACTGCGTCTCGACCTGGCCACTGGCGCCGGTTGCGCGCACGGTGAGCAGGGTAATCTCGTAATCGAAATCGATGAAGCCTTCGACGATGACCCGCGTATTGCTGACACGCGCACCCTGCCGGGCATGCTGCCAGGCTGCAGCAATGTCATCGGCGCTGCGCAGCAGCGACTGCCCCTTGCCGGATGACGACATCACCGGCTTCACCAGGCAGGGGCAGCCGATGCCGCTGTCGATGGCCTGCTGCAGTGCTTCCTGCGAATCGGCAAAGGCATACGGCGAGGTGGGCAGCTGCAGCTCCTCGGCCGCGAGGCGCCGGATGCCTTCACGGTTCATGGTCAGTTGTGCGGCACGCGCGGTGGGAATCACCTGCGTGACACCCTCGCGCTCCAGCGTGACCAGCATGCCGGTGGCAATCGCCTCGATCTCGGGCACCACCAGCTGCGGCCGCTCCAGTTCGACAACACGGCGCAGGGCTTCACCGTCCGTCATGTCGATGACATGGCTGCGGTGCGCCACCTGCATGCCGGGTGCGCCGGCATAACGGTCGACGGCAATGGTTTCCACGCCCAGGCGCTGCAAGGCGATGATCACTTCCTTGCCGAGCTCACCGGCGCCGAGCAGCATCACGCGGGTGGCTGACGGGCTGAGCGGTGTACCGATGCGCATGCTGGTTGCCTCAGGCTGCCGGGGGCGGGTTGGCATGCAGGAACGCCACTGCCTGGTGGAATTCGTCGAAGCAATGCTGGCGACCGACACGCTCAATCAGCCCCGCCTTTTCCATCTTGGCCTGCACGCGCGGGTTGGCGCCCGACAACAGCACGCGCACGCCGCGGCGCTGCAGGTCCATGACCACTTCCTCGAGGGTCTCCAGCCCGGTGATGTCGATGAACGGCACCCACTTCAGGCGGATCAGCACGGTGTGCGGGTCGGTATGCGTCTGCGCCAGGGCACGCTCGAATTTCTCGGCGGCGCCGAAGAAGAACGGGCCTTCGACCGCGTACGCCAGCGCGCCGGGCGGCAGCACGGCCAGGCCCTGGTGGCTGAGCTCCTGGCGGATGTCCTCGTCTGCCAGTGCACTGACCTCGACGCTGTCGGCCATGCGGCGCAGGAAATGGAAGGTGGCGAGGATCACGCCGATGTTCACCGCAATCACCAGGTCGGCAAACACGGTCAGGGCAAACGTCACCAGCAGGATCACCACATCGGCGCGCGGTGCGCGCCGCAGCATCGTCATGAAGTGGTGCGCCTCGCTCATGTTCCAGGCCACCACGAACAGGATGGCCGCCAGCACGGCCAGCGGGATGTGCGCCGCCAGCGGCGCGAGGAACAGGATCACCAGCACCAGGGTGGCGGCATGCACGATGCCGGCCAGCGGGCTGGTGCCGCCGTTGCGGATGTTGGTGGCGGTGCGCGCAATGGCGCCGGTGGCGGCAAAACCGCCGAACAGCGGCGAGACGATGTTGGCCACGCCCTGGCCGATCAATTCCTGGTTGGAATCGTGGCGGGTACCGGCCATGCCGTCGGCCACCACCGCCGACAGCAGCGATTCGATGGCGCCCAGCATGGCGATGGTGAAGGCCGGGCCGATCAGCGCCAGCACCTGTGCCAGCGTGACCTCCGGCAGCGCCGGCACCGGCAGGCCGCGCGGGATGCCGCCGAAGGCCGCACCGATGGTCATCACGCCATCGAACTGGAACACCGCCTGCAGCACGGTGACCACCACCATCGCCACCAGCGGGCCGGGCACCCGTGCCAGGCCCGGCAGGCGCGGCGCCAGCAGCACCAGGGCCAGGCCCAGGGCGGCCAGTGCCGTGGTGGCCAGGTGCAGCTGCGGCAGCACCTGCAGCAGGTGGAAGAGTTTTTCGTGGAAGTGCTCGCCCGTCACCGCCGGCAGGCCGAAAAAATCCTTCCACTGGCCGACCCAGATGATGACGCCGATGCCGGCCGTGAAGCCGACGATCACCGGCTCGGGGATGAAGCGGATCACCGCACCGAGGCGCGCGATGCCGAGCAGCAGCAGGATGATGCCGGCCATCAGGGTGGCCAGCTGCAGGCCGGCGATGCCGAATTCGGCGGTCACGCCGGCCAGGATGACGATAAAGGCACCGGTGGGGCCGGCGATCTGCAGGCGGCTGCCGCCGAACACCGACACCAGCACGCCGGCCACGATGGCGGTGTACAGGCCCTGCTCGGGCTTGGCGCCGGAGGCAATCGCAAACGCCATCGCCAGCGGCAACGCCACCACGCCGACGATCACGCCGGCGACGATGTTGGGCAACCAATGCGGCCGCCGCAGCAGGCCGGCACGATGGGCTTCGAGCAGGGCAATCACGGCAGCACTCCTGGGCCGGTGGGGAGGGTAGTATCATAACAGCCCGACCCCCTGCCGACGCGCCGCCCATGAGTGAAGACCGCCTCTATGCCCACCCGCACGCTGCCGTCGCGGCCTTCCGCTTCGATGCGCATGTCGCCCGCGTGTTCGCCGACATGATCCGCCGCTCGGTGCCCGGCTACGGCCTGCTGCTGGAGATGATCGGCGTGGTCACCGCGCAGTATGCGCAGCCGGGCAGCACCCTGTACGACCTGGGCTGCTCGCTGGGGGCCTCGACCCTGGCCATGCGCCACCACGCACCGGCCGGCTGCCGGCTGGTGGCCATCGACAACGCACCGGCGATGATCGAACGCGCGCAGGCCAACCTGGCTGCCGATGCCGCCAGCACCCCGGTGGAACTGCGCTGCGAGGACATCCGCCAGACGGTGTTCACACCGCCGGTATCGCTGGTGACCTGCAACCTGACCCTGCAGTTCGTGCCGGCCGCCGAGCGCAGTGCCCTGCTTGGGCGCATTGCCGCGGCACTCACCGACGGCGGTGCGCTGATCCTGTCGGAGAAAATCACCGTGCCGGACCCGGCCCACGACGGCACGCTGGTTGCACTGCACCACGGCTTCAAGCGTGCCCAGGGCTACAGTGCGCTGGAAATCGCCCAGAAGCGCACGGCGCTGGAAACCGTACTGGTGCCCGACACCCTCGATACGCACATCGCCCGCCTGCACGCGGCCGGCTTCCGCCAGGTGGTGCCGTGGTTCCAGTGCTTCAACTTCGTGTCGCTGCTGGCCATCCGCTGATGCACTTCCCGCTGTTTGCGTCACCCCACTGCCCGCCGGCCTGGCAGGCCTGGCTGCCGGCCCTGCAGCAGGCCGTGCAGCAGCACTACCGGCCCGGCGAACACGGCGACGAGGCCGCCTGGCAGGCCGCACTGGCCGCCCTGCCGCCGCTGCCGGCCACGCACCCCCGGCTGGATGCAGCCGCCCCCGGCACCGATGGCGCCTGCAGCGCGGACACACGCCAGCGGCTGCAGCAGGCGCTGATGGCCTTGCACCCCTGGCGCAAGGGCCCGTTCGAGCTGGCCGGCCTGCGCATCGACAGCGAATGGCGCTCGGACCTCAAATGGCAGCGGCTGGCGCCGCACCTCACGCCGCTGGCCGGCCGCACGGTGCTGGATGTCGGCTGCGGCAACGGCTATTACCTGCTGCGCATGCTGGGTGCCGGTGCGCGCTACGCACTCGGCATCGACCCCGGCCTGCGCTTCCTGTACCAGTTTGCCGCGCTGCGCCACTACCTGGGCGACATCGCGGCCGACATCCTGCCGCTGAAAAGCGAGGAACTGCCACGGCCGCTGCGGGCCTTCGATACGGTGTTCTCGATGGGCGTGCTGTACCACCGCCGTGAGCCGCTGGAACACCTGGCCGAGTTGCGCGATGCCCTCGTCCCCAGCGGTGAACTGGTGCTGGAGACCCTGGTACTGCCGCCCGGCCACGCCGGCGTGCTGGTGCCGGCCGAACGCTACGCACAGATGCGCAATGTGTGGGCCATCCCCTCGCAGGCGGTGCTGGAAGGCTGGGTGCGGGAAGCCGGCTTCAGCGGCGTGCGCACGGTGGATGTCACCGCCACCACGCCGGCCGAACAGCGCAGCACAGCCTGGATGACTTTCCAGTCGCTGACGGACTTCCTCGACCCGGCCGATGCCAGCCGCACCACCGAAGGCTACCCGGCGCCGGTGCGCGCCATCGTCATCGCCGGCACCTGACGCACGCACGGCCAGGCCGCCCGCGCGGGTTTTCGCCCTCGCCGTCCCGGGTACGGCGGCCCACCCCCAGGCCACGGGACGCCGGCCTGTACACGCCCGGCACATGTGATAGAGTTCACACACTTTTTGGCCTGCAGACTCCCCCCCCTCGCCCATGAAGCTGGAACAGTTTCAGCAGTACGCGCGCGACTTCCTCCTGCCGCTCGCACTGGCCCAGGCCGGCCCGCTGGTACGCCCGCTGCCCGGCTCCTCCGAACTGCGCTCGCCCGACGAGCTGGCCGCACTGTTCCAGGACGCCTACGACAAGGCCCTGCAGGCAGCCTTCGCCAAGGTGGCCACGCCACCGGTGCGCCTGAGCCGCGAGGAAATCCTCGCGCGCAAGAAAGGCAAGAAGGCCGGCGGCGAGAAATTCGCCAGCACGCTGTCACTGGTCGATGAACACACGCTGGATTCGCAGCTGAAAACCGAGCGGCACGGCCGCGAGATGCAGCTGCAGCTGATGGAGCCGCTGCAATACCTGTCGATCCGCATCGAGCGGCTCGGCGGCCAGCAGTTCGAGATCAGCGCCAACCCCCTGCACCCGCAGCAGCTGGCGCATTGCCTGCGCATGGGCTGTGAGGCCACCACGAAGAACGGCCCTGCCCTGCAGGCCGCCATCGACCGCTGGATTGCGCTGGCAACCAAGAGCTACGGCAGCTGGATCGCCGAATGGAACGACTGGCTGGTCGGCAAGGGCGTGTTGCCCTGGCTCGACCAGGACGGCATCGAGGAGCGCTACCTGCGGCAGGAAGAAGAGCAGGCCCGCGCGCGCGAGATCCGCAAGGAAGTCATCGGCAGCATCACCGGCAAGACCCTGGGCGAAAACGACGCGATACCGCCGACTGCCGAAATCATGCAGCAGCTGGCACTGCTGATCAAAAACGCCAGCCTGGCCAACCCGGGCATGCAGGCCCACATGTTCACCGGCAAGCCGGGTGGCGAACAGGCCGATTACGAAACCGTGCAGGCCGAGCTGGGCAAGATCACCGCACTGGATGTGGCAAACATCCCGTGCAATGCCGACACGGGATACATCGAACCGCTGCCGCCCAGCAACCTCGCCGAAGTCATCACCGAGAACACCAGCCTGGGCGACAAGGCCCTCGATGACCAGACGCAGGGCACCGTCACGCTGCTGTCGATGCTGTTCGAGCGCTTCCAGCAGGACGACAACATCGCCCCGCCGATCCGCACCCTGATGGCCGGCCTGCAGGTGCCGATGCTGCAGTCGGCGCTGGCCGATCCGGACTTCCTGATCGACAGCGACAGCCCGGCCCAGCAGATGCTCAACGAAATCGGCAAGCTGGGCGCACAGTGGAGCGCCAAGCCCGATGCCAACCGCGACATCGCCTACAAGAAGCTGGTGTCGATCGTCGAGGACGTGCAGGAAAAATCCCGCCAGGGCGAGGACGCCTTTGCGGAAAACCTCTACGAGCTGCAGTCATTCATCGAGGCCGAGGAACGCAAGGCCGCGCTGCTGAACGAACGCGCCATCGCCGCCGAACAGGCCCGTGCGCGCATGGAGGCCGCCACCCGCAACGCGCAGCAGGCGGTGACCGGCCGCATCAACCACCTCACGCTGCCGGTGCATGCCGCCGGTTTCATCCAGGACACCTGGCAGCGGGTGCTGTTCTTCCTGTACAACAAGGATCCCGATGCCCAGCAGGAAGCGACCCGTCGCGCCCTGGCCTGCATGGACACCGTGCTGGACGCCGCGCAGGGCAAGGCCACGCCGGATATCGATGCGCTGATCCAGCAGATCGACCAGCAGATGATCGATGTCGGGCGCGAGGAGCCGATTCCCAAGCCCAGGCTCGCGGCGCTGGGTGCCGAGCTCAAGGCCATTGCCGACGCCCGCCGCCAGCAGGAAGCAGCCGCCGCGCTGCAGGCCGCCGTACCGGCCCCGCAGGCCGGGGATGCGCACACTGCCGCCATGCCGCCGGATGCCCTCGCGGCCAGCCAGGTGCCGGTGGTCGAGGTCAGCCTGCCGGAACCCGAGCCGGCGCCGGAAACCGAGCCGGCCGCCGAAGACCACTTTGACCAGCTGGCGGCCAACCTGCATGCCAATTCCTGGTTCATGTACCACGCCAGCGGCACCGACACCGTCACCAAGATCAAGCTGGCCGCCATCATCAAGCACAACCTGATGCATGTGTTCGTCACGCGCGAAGGGGCCAAGGCACTGGGCATCCACCGCAACGAAGTGGCCGCAAAACTGCGCAGCCATGAGCTGCAGCTGATCGAAAGCAGCGCCATGTTCGAGCGCACGCTGGCCACCCTCATCACCTCGATGCGGCGCTAGCGCCCACAAAAAACAAGGCCGCCACGCAGGCGGCCCGCAACGCGGCAACGGCAGGACTCAGGCCTTGAAGGGCTCCAGCTCGCCGGGCTTGCGCAGCATCTTGTTGACCTCGTCCAGGTGCAGCTCCTCGTTCACGATCATCTCGCGCGCGTATTCCTCCAGCAGCACCGACTTGCCCTCGACCAGCGCCAGCAGGCTGTAATAGGCCTCGACGGCACGGGTTTCGTGCGCCAGGCTCTCGCGCAGGATGTCGCCGATGTCGTGCTGCTCGGTTTCCAGCAGCTTGCCGATCTTCAGCGAGGGATGCCCGCCCATCAGGGTGACCAGCTCACCGGCCTTGTGCGCGTGCGTGAGGCTTTCATCGGCGTTGCTTTTCAGCCAGCCGGTGATGGGGATGCGGTTGTAGCCGTAGACCATCAGCGAGTAATGCGTGTAGCGCACCACGCCCGCCAATTCGATTTCCATGATGGTGTTGAGCAGGTCGATGGCCTGCTGGGTTTCCTTCTTGTTCAGTGCGGCCTTGGCCATGATGTGTCCTCCGTCGGTTGGTCGCCCCCATGCTAGCACGCCCTCCTGGCGACGGGGCCAGGCGGGTACGGATGTGCCCGTCATCACGCCGTCACCCGACCGGCTATAATCCGCCGCAGCAACCCTGCGGAGCAGCCCGTGGATTCCTACGCCGCCGTCGATCTCGGCTCCAACAGCTTTCACCTGCTGATCGCAGCGGTGAACGATGGCCGCATCGAGCCGCTGGAACGCTTCAGCGAGAAAATCCAGCTCGGCCAGCAGGTGGCGGAAACCGGCCTGCTCAGCGCGGCTGCCATCGAGCGCGGCCTCAAGTGCCTGGACGACTTCAGCCGTGCGCTGTTCCTGTACCCGGCCGAGCGAATCCGCGTGGTCGGCACCGAAGCACTGCGCCGCGCCGGCAACCGTGCCGTGTTCCTGCGCGAGGCCGAGCGCATCCTGCGCGTGCCGGTCCAGGTCATCCCCGGCGAGGAAGAAGCCCGCCTCGTCTACCTCGGCTTAAGCTGTAGCCTGCCGTCCTCGCCGCACCCGCGCCTGATCATCGACATCGGCGGCGGCAGCACCGAAGTGGCCTACGGCCACGGGCCGCGCCTGCTATTCCGGCACAGCATCGCCCTGGGCTGCGTCAGCCTGCGTGACCACTGGTTTGCCGACGGTACGATCAGCGCCGCACGCTATGTCGCAGCACTGGAAGCCGCCCAGGACAGCATCGCGCACGGCGTGGCGGACTGCCCGGAGGCGGACGAGGTGGAGTATTTCGGTTCCAGCGGCACCATCAAGTCGATTGCCCGCATTGCCGAGCGCCAGGGCTGGTGCACGCCTGGCACCATCGACCGCGACGCCATCGAGCGCCTGCGCAGCGATGTGCTGCGCATGGGCAAGACCTCACGCCTGAAGTTCGACGGCCTGCGCGAGTCGCGCCGTTCGGTGCTGGCACCGGGGCTCGTCATCCTGGAAGCCGCGATGGAGGAAATCGGCATCGACCACCTGATCTACTCACCGGCGGCGCTGCGCGAAGGGCTGATTTTCGACATGGCCGGGCAGCAGGCACCCGGCTGACTCACGACGGCACGGCCTGCGCCAGTTTTTCCAGCAGCAACTGCTGCGCACAGCGTGGCGTACTGCCACGGGCATCGAGCCGCCGGTAATTGCCGTCGACATCCAGCTGCCAGGCATCGACATTGTCCGCCAGGTAGGTTTCCAGCTCCTTGACGATGCGTGCCGCCAGTGCGGGCTTGCGCACCGGGAAGCACACCTCGATGCGGCGCTCGAGGTTGCGTTCACGCCAGTCGGCACTGGACAGGTACACCGCCGGCCCACCGTGGCTGAAATAAAACACGCGGCTGTGCTCCAGGAAGCGGCCGATCACCGAGACCACGCGGATGTTGTCCGACACGCCCGGCACCCCGGGCCGCAGGCAGCACATGCCACGCACGATGAGGTCCACCTTCACGCCGGCCATCGAGGCCTCGTACAGCGCCTGTATCAGCTGGGTGTCGGTCAGGCCGTTGACCTTGACGATGATGCGCGCAGGCTTGCCGGCCCGTGCGGCCTTGGTTTCGGCGTGGATCAGTGCCAGCGTGCGGGGCTTCAGCGTAAACGGCGCGTGCAGCAGCCAGCGCGGCCGGATGCCCTTGCCCATGCCGGTGATCTGCTGGAACACCTTGTGCACATCGTTGCCGAGCTCGTCATCGGCGGTGAGCAGGCCGTAGTCGGTATAGGCCCGGGCATTGCCGGGGTGGTAGTTGCCGGTCGCCAGGTGCAGGTAACGCTTCAGCTTGCGGCCTTCGCGCCGCACGATCATCAGCATCTTGGCATGCGTCTTGTAGCCGACCACGCCGTACACCACCACCGCGCCGGCTTCCTGCAGGCGGCTGGCGAAGTGCATGTTTTCCTCTTCGTCGAAGCGCGCCCGCAGCTCGATCACCGCGATCACTTCCTTGCCGTTGCGGGCCGCCTCGATCAGCGCATCGACCAGCTCGGAGGTGTTGCCGAGCCGGTACAGGGTCTGCTTGATGGCAAGCACATGCGGGTCGCGCGCTGCGGTACGCACCAGGTCCACCACCGGCGCAAACGATTCATACGGGTGGTGCAGCAGGATGTCCTGCGCAGCGATGGCCTCGAACAGGCGACCGGGCTCCTTCAGTGACGACGGCAGGGCCGGCACGAACGGCGGGAAACACAACTCCGGGCGATCGAGCATGCGGAACAGGGCCGTCAGCCGCATCAGGTTGACCTGCCCGTCGACCGGGAACAACGCCGCCGGTGCCAGGTTGAACTGCCCCAGCAGGTAATCGCTGATGCGCGCCGGGCAATTGATGTTCACCTCCAGGCGCACGGCCGTGCCGAACTGGCGCAGGTGCAACTCACCCTGCAGCGCATGGGCGATGTCCTCGACCTCGGCATCGTTCATCTCGAGGTCGGCATTGCGGGTGACGCGGAACTGGTGGCATTCCTTGATGGCCATGCCGGGAAAGAATTCCGAGGCAAAGGTGCGGATGATGGACGACAGGTAAATGAAATGGTCGCCTTTCTTGCGGCGGCACAGTTCCGGCGGCACGCGCAGCAGGCGCGGCAGCGAACGCGGCACCGGCAGGATCGCCAGGCCGCTTTCACGGCCGAAGGCATCCTTGCCTTCCAGCGACAGGATGAAGTTGAGGCTCTTGTTGACCAGCCGCGGGAACGGGTGCGCCGGGTCCAGCCCCAGCGGGCTCACCACCGGCTGCACTTCGTTGCGGAAATACTGGTAGGCCCATTCGCGCTGTGCGTCGGTCCATTCATCCGGCGTCCAGATGAAGATGCGCTGCTGGCGCAATTCCGGCAGCAGCACGCTGTTCAGGATGCGGTACTGCTCGCGGATGGCCTGCTGCGATTCGAGGAATATCTGCTTGAGTACTTCCTGCGGGCGCAGGCCGTCCATGCCGGGTGCCTCGCGGCCGAAGTCGACCTGTTTCTTCAGGCTGGCCACGCGGATCTCGAAGAACTCGTCCATGTTGCTGCTGAAGATCAGCAAAAAGCGCAGGCGCTCGAGCAACGGATGGCGCGGGTCCATCACCTGCGCCAGCACCCGCTGGTTGAACTGCAGGTGGCTGAGCTCACGGTTCAGGTACAGGTGGGCGTCACCCAGGCGCGGCTTGCGGGGTTTTTTCTTGTGCGGGGCCGGTAAGGCCAGCGGGGCCACGGCAGCCGGCAGCGCGGTGGGCGCGGCCGGGACGGGACCTGGGGGTTTCTCGCTCATGGGATCCGCTTTGGGCAACCTGCCGTCACGGTAGCATACCGCACCGCAGATGACAGCCCGGTGTCAGCGGCGGGCGTGGTACACCACGAAACGGCTGGTTTCGGCCGCCACCGTGACGCTGGCGAACTCCCCGGCCAGCACCTCGGCATAGGGCAGGAAGCGGTTGGCCACCAGCCACAGCTGGCCCTGTGGCGCCAGGTGCTGCGCCATGTCGCGGATGAAGCGCGTCGCCATGCGGGTATCGGTGCGGATGCCGTCGTGGAAGGGCGGGTTGCTGACGATGGTGGCAAAGCGCGGCTCACGCACGCCGGCCAAACCGTCGGAGGCATAGGCCTCGGCCACGAGGCCATTGGCCTGCAGGGTGGCCTGCGTGCTGGCAACGGCGAACGCATCGCTGTCGATGGCGTGCAGGCGCAGGGCCGGCTGGCGCCGCAGGATGAAGGCGCTGATGACACCGCTGCCGCTGCCGAAATCCAGCACACTGCCGGCCGGCAGCAACGGCAGCTGCTGCAGCAGCAGGGCCGTGCCTTCATCGAGGCGGCCTTCGCTGAACACGCCGGGCAAGGTGCACACGCTGAGGCTTGCATCACCCACCGCCAGCGGGCGGCAGTCCGGCTGCAGCGCCTGCACGCGGGCCGTGGCCTGCAGGCGGCCGGCCCACAGCACGCAGTGGCGTGCGCGGTCGATTTTCTGCGCGCCATCGGCCATGGCCGCGAGCCACTTGCCGGCGCTGTCGATGCCCTCGCGCTTCTCCCCCACCAGGTAGACCGAGGCACCGGCTGCCAGCACGCCGGCGAGCTGCCCCAGCACGGCCCGCAGGCGCAGCTTGGCCTTGGGCATGAACACCAGCGCGGCATCGAACGGCCCGGCCGGCGGCGTCACGCCGAAGTGGCTGTCGATGCCCTGGCGCTGCAATGCAGCGTGCGCGCCGGCATCCCAGCCCCACACGCTGACGGCATCGGCCGGCAGCTCCTTCGCCAACGCATCGGCCGGTGCACCGGCCAGCAGCACGCGGCGGCCGGCGAACAACGCTTCGCTGCGCAGCACCAGTTGTGAGGGGTTTGCCAACTTCATGACGGATTCTCCTGGCGGCGCTGCGCGGCCGGGCACGGCACGCTGCCCCAGGCGCAGAACACGCAGCAACTGCCCGGCTTCGGCGTCACCGTCGCACCGCAGGCCGGGCAGGGCCAGGCCTGCACGCGCAGGTCGACCGGCATCTGCTCGGTGACCTTGAAGCCGCAGTGCGGGCACTGGAGGATGCTGCGCAAACGCAGGGCCATGGTGGGTCCCGGGGGAACAAGGAGGCCCACTATAGCGCCTCCGGCAGCCCGCGTTGAAGTGCGGCCACCCGCGCCGCATAATGGCCGGCCTGCAGGAAACACCGATGACCCGCTCCGTACGCCAGATCCTACTGCTGATTGCCGTGCTGCTGGGGGCCCAGTTGGCCCAGGCCGGCCATGTGCATGCGGATGCGCTGCCTGCCCACGCCGATTGCACCAGCTGCCACCTGCACGCCGACACCAAGCTGCTGCCGGCCGCTGTGCTGGCGCCACTGCCGCTGGCAGTGGCACACACCACATTCACCGACCCCCGCGCGGCAGCCCCGCTGCTGCCGCGCCACACTACCCGCAACCGCGGCCCGCCCGCCTTCGCCTGATCGACACGCACCCACCACCCCGCTGCCCCGGCAGCGGGCTTCGTGTTATCGGATGAAAGGAATGCCCCATGCCTCGCCATGCCCTCGCCGCCGGCGCCCTCGCGGCCGGCTGCTGCCTGTCGGCCGGCCCCGCGCCCGCTGCCGACCCCCATGTCCTCGAGGAAGTACTGGTCTCCGCACCGCTGGCAAGCTCCGCGGCCGATACCGCACTGCCGGTATCGCTGCTCAGCGGCGAGACCCTGCAGCGGCAGGCCGCCGCCACCCTCGGTGACACCCTCGCCCGCCTGCCCGGCGTCAGCAGTGCTGCGTTCGGTACGGCCGTCGGCCAGCCGGTGATCCGCGGCCAGGGCGGTGGCCGCGTCAGCGTGCTGGCCAACGGGCTGGCCACTGCCGATGCCGCTGCCATCAGCCCGGACCATGCCAACAGCAGCGAACCGCTGCTGGCCGAACGCATCGAGGTCATCCGTGGCCCGGCCACCCTGCTCCATGGCAGCGGCGCCATCGGCGGCATCGTCAATGTGATCGACAACCGCATCCCGGAACGCGTGCCGGAACGCACCACCGTCGCGCTCGAACAACGCCACGACACCGGCAACGACGGCAACACCACCGTGCTGCGGGCCGACGGCGGCCAGGGCCGCACGGCCTGGCACATCGACGGCGTGTACCGCGACAGCGGCGACCTTGGCATCCCGGGCCTGCCCGAGCGCTTCCCGGATGAGCCTGCGCGTCACGGCGTGCTGGCGAACGCTGACCTGCGCGCCCGGGCGGGCACCGCCGGCCTCAGCCAGCAGTTCGGCAACGGCAGCACCGGCCTGGCCTGGCAGCACCTGGAAAACGATTACGGCATCCCCGGCCATACCCACGCCGGCGAAGCCCCGGTGCGCATCGCCCTGCAGCAGGATCGCCTCGACTGGCGCGGCGAACTGCGGCCGGGCTGGGCCGGCACCCAGGCCCTGCGCGCCTCACTCGCCTGGAGCGATTACACCCACCGCGAATATGCCGGCGCGGTGACCGGCACGGTGTTCCGCAACGAAACCACCGAAGCGCGCCTCGAATGGCTGCATGCGCCACTGCTGGGCTGGGAGGGCCTCGCCGGGCTGCAGCTGCAGGACCGCAATGTGGCCGCCACCGGTGACGAGGCGTTTGTACCGGTTTCGGACATCCGCAGCAGCGGCCTGTTCTGGATGGGCCACCAGCACCGCGGCGACTGGGTATTCGAAACCGGCCTGCGCGTGGACGACCAGCACATCGACGCCTCCGGCTTCGATGAAACCCGCCACCAGGCGCTGAGTGCTTCAGCCTCGCTCATCCGCCAGCTGGGTGAAGCGCATGCGTTGGTGGCCGCACTGTCGCGCAGCGAGCGCGCACCGGCAATCGAAGAACTGTTCAGCCATGGCGTGCACGCCGCCACGGCCAGCTACGAACAGGGCGACCCTCAGCTCGATACCGAGACTGCCTGGAACCTGGAACTGGGCTACCGCTACGAAGGCCGCTGGCACCTGTCGGCCAATACCTTCTACAACCGCGTGCAGGATTACATCACGGCACACCATACCGGGTTGCTGTTCAACGCCGACAGCGAAGCCTTCGAAACCGCATGTTCCGCGGACCACCGCGAGGAATGCCTGCCCGTATTCCGGTATGTGCAGAACGACGGCGTGTTCTACGGCTACGAGCTCGAAGCCGGCATCCCGCTGCCGGTGCCCCGTGGCGAGCGCCTGGAACTGGTGCTGTACAGCGACTCGGTGCGCGGCCGGCTGGACGACAACGGCGATGCGCCCCGCCTGCCGCCGCTGCGCTATGGCGCGGCGCTGCAGTGGGACTGGCAGGCGGTTCACAGCGAACTGCGCTTCACGCGGGCACGCGAGCAGAACCGGGCCGGCGCGCATGAAACGCAGACCGGCGGTTACACACTGCTGGATGCCCACATCGACTGGCGCGCCTGGCAGCGCGGCGACCGGGAAGTCACGCTGTTCCTGCGCGGGCTGAACCTGCTCGATGACACGGTGCGCCACAGCAGCGCGTATGTGCGCGACAGCGCCCCGGAAGCCGGGCGGCGCATCGAGGCCGGTTTCCGCCTGCGCTTCTGAGTGCCCGCAGCAGCGGGCCGGCCCTGTGATGGCTCAGGGATGTGCTACTGGTGCGAACACATGCAGGGTATCGGGCTCGCCCACCACATACAGCGTGCCCTGGTCGTCGAGCGCCAGGCCTTCGGGGTGGCGTGCGCCCCACCACGGCCCGCCCAGGCGGCGGCCCGCAATGCGGGTACCGTCGTGGCGGATCTCATTGAGGCGGCGTGCGCGCTCGTTCAGCACCAGCAGGTGACCGCTGGCGGCATCGGCATGCAGGCCGGCGACATCGCCGTCACCGCGCGGCTCGAAGGCAACCGGCTGCCACGGCCCCGGTGCGTCCTGCCGCAGGCCGTGCAGGGCGAGGATGTGCTGCGGCCCGCTTTCATTGCCGACATACAGCGTGTCACTGGCGGCAGCGTAGGCCAGCGCCTCGTAGCCCTTGTTGTCCTCCCCGGCGGCCCCAACCGGCGGCAGCGGCAACACGCGGGCATGGTGGTGCGCCACGCGCTTCGCACCATCCGGCAACCGGAACAGGCTGATGCGCGAGCGGCGTTCTTCCAGCACGGCGAAACGGTTGCCGCCCAGCCAGGCGATGTCCTCGGTGTCCTCGAAACCCTCGAGCGGGATCACGCGCAGCAATTCCCCGCGCGGCGTGACCTCGGCCATTACCGTCGGGCGGTTGGAAATCACGAACAGGCTGCGGCGCCCCGCATGCCAGGTGATGCCCGACAGGTTGTTGACGCCGGCGATATGGTAGGCCTGCGCCGTCGTCGCCAGCTGCGCCAGGCGACTGCCGGCCGGCGGGGCGGGTTCACAGCCTGCCAGCACCAGTGCCGCCAAGCACAGCCATGCGCGCCTCACAGCCAGGGCCGCGGCACCGTGACGGTACCCCCGCTGACGCTGTAGTCGTCACCGCCGAGGCGGGCCAGCGGGTCCAGCGCCTGCGCGTCGACCTGCAGGCGGCCGCGGGCATCGGCCTGCACGATGCCGTCATCCAGCCAGGCGTGGCGGATGCGGCCGAACACCAGCAACTGCGGGCCCAGCGCCTGCAGGCTGTGGCAGTCACAGGCAAAGGCCACCCGGCAATCGGCCAGGCGCGGCAGCGGGAACCCCCCGAAGGCCACCGTCGCCAGCCCCTGACGGGCCACCTCGGACTCCCCCGGCGGCAGCGGGCGTGAGGAATCACTGACCTCAAACGCCAGCTCGCGCTGCGGGATGTGCACCACGAAATGGCCGCGCTCGCGGATATTGCGGCGGGTGTCCTTGTCGCTGCCGTCGGGGCGGGAGCCGATCGACAGCAGCAGGATGGGCGGGTCGGCACACACGGCATTGAAGAAGGAAAACGGCGCCAGGTTGAGGCTGCCGTCGGCATTGCCCGACAGCACCCAGGCAATCGGCCGCGGCACGACGGCCTGGATCAGCAGGTGGTAGGCCCGGCTGGGCGACAGGGTATCCAGGTCGATCTGCATGGTCATCCGGCCTCGTGGTGAACCCTTGTATGATACGCGGCGTATACCGCCCATTGCCCAACCGGCCATCAGACCCGGCCGCCGCACAGGAGTTCGCCATGCGCTTTGCCTTCCACGCCACCATGTGCCCGCCCGACCAATACCTGGAACTGGCCAGGCTGGCCGAGGAAACCGGCTTCGACGGCTTCACCTTCCCCGACAGCATCTGCTACCCGGAAGCCGCCGACACCAAGTACCCCTACAACGCCGACGGCAGCCGCAACTTCCTCGAGAATGTGCCCTTCCTCGAACCGTTCTGCGCCATCCCCGCGCTGGGCGTGGTGGCCCCCAAGCTGCGCTTCACCACCAGCGTGGTGAAACTGCCGATCCGCAACCCGGTGCTGGTGGCCAAGCAGGTCTCGACCGTCGCCGTGATGACCAACAACCGCTTTGCCTTCGGCGTGGGCTTAAGCCCGTGGATCGAGGATTTCCAGATCTGCGGCGAACGCTGGGACAGCCGCGGCCCGCGCATGGACGAGATGATCGCCATCATCCGCGGCCTGATGACCGGTGATTACTACGGCAGCGACAGCCCGCATTACCAGATCCCGCGCTGCAAGATCTGCCCGGTGCCGACGCAGCCGGTACCGATCCTGATCGGCGGCCACGCCGATGTCGCCCTCAAACGCGCCGCCCGCATCGGCGACGGCTGGATCCACGCCGGCGGCACCATCGACAGCCTGAAACCGCTGATCGACAAGCTGAACGCCTTCCGCCGCGAATACGGCACCGACAAAAAGCCGTTCGAGATCCACGCCATCACCGCCGATGCCTACAGCCCCGACGGCGTGAAGAAACTGCGCGACCTCGGCGTCACCGAGTGCATCATCGGCTTCCGCGACGCCTATGCCGGCAAGCCCGACACGCAGACAGTGGCCGAAAAAGCCGGCGCCCTGCGCTGGTTCCGCGACGAAGTGATCGAAAAAAGCCGCTGAGGCCCCGATCGGGACAAAAAAGCCGCCTGCGGGCGGCTTTTTGCTGCCTGCAGCAGGCCGCCGGTTGCTACACTGGGAACACGCACCCCACGCACGGAGAAACCCATGCAGCCCCTCCCCCGCCAGGCCGGTTTCACCCTGCTGGAACTGATGATCGTGGTGGCCATCATCGGCGTGCTGGCCGCCATCGGCCTGCTGGCCTACAACAGCTACACCATCCGCGCCAAGGTGGTTGAAGGGCTGGCCAATGTCGGCAAGCCGCAATACTCCCTGTTCGATTTCTACGCCAGCACCGGCCGCTGGCCGGTGGACAACACCGAAGCCGGCCTGATGCAGCCCACCGCGATGGGCACGCCGTATGTGCGCACCATCACCGTGCAGCCCGGCGGCCGCATCGAAATCGCCTACCGCGAGGAAGCCGGCAACGGCACCATCGTGTTCCAGGCCATCCTCAACGGCACCACGACGCAGTGGAACTGCCAGGGCGGCACACTGGCCTCGTCCTACCGCCCGCAGATGTGCCGCTGAACCGGCGGCCGCCCCAGGGCCCAGGCCGCCACCCGACAGGCGGATCCGGCCCTGATGATCAGCCGTATCTTTGGAAAAGATAGCGGTGGGTTTTACAGGCATCGCTTGTGCAGGCTTGCCCAAGGGGACGCGGCCGAAATGTTACTCTGACCCCGATTATTTTGCTTGGCCCCCGTCGCGCGAACTACAGATTGGCCAGGGTACACGATGCCCAACAAAAGGCCGGATATACGAATGCAACCGTCCCGACGACGCTGGGCAGTGTTTTGCTCACCACTTGCAAGAGCAGTCCATATACGACTTGTTATGCACGAATACGCCATGATGGATTTGAATCGCCCCCGATTTCCTAGACACTTGCCAGCCTCTCTTGGTAACGCTTCTCGTACTCTATAGGCGATAACTGGTCATTCGAACTGTGTCGCCGTTTTGCATTGTAGAAC
>LAHR01001684.1_pt1 | contig 20094 bp, 18 predicted proteins | sample 329641 | NCBI WGS metagenome assembly LAHR01 (sample SAMN03275701, study PRJNA271635) | activated sludge metagenome | isolation source: Sample C-3 Sludge from acetogenic chamber (third chamber) of Anaerobic...
GAAGAACAGGCCCAGCAGCACATCGCGGAAGGGGCGTACGGTCGATTCCACCTGATGGCGGAATTCGGTCTCCCCCAGCACCATGCCGGCGAGGAAGGCACCGAAGGCTGTCGACATGCCGAGCGACTGGCTGGTCCACGCCGCGATCAGGGACACGAACAGCACGGTCAGCGTGAACACCTCTGCCGAACGCTGCCCGGCCACCAGGTGGAACAGCGGCAACAGCACCTTGCGCCCCACCACGAACACCAGGCCGAAGGCCAATGCGGCCTTGGCCAGCGCCAGGCCCAGGCTGGTAGCCAGCGGAAGGAAGCCGGCCGCCGCGGTGCCGAGCACCGGGATGATGATCAGGATCGGCACGGCCGTGACATCCTGGAACACCGACATCGCCAGGCCCAGGCGGCCGTGCCGGCTGAGCTCCTCGCCCTGCTCGGCCAGCACCCGGCTGATGATGGTGGTGGACGATTGCGCGAACACCGCGCCGACCACGAAGGCTGCCGCCAGCGGCAGCCCGAGCGCCCAGGCCAGGGCGCCGACCGCAAAGGTGGTCAGGAAGACCTGGGCGGTGCCCAGCCCCAGCACGAGGCCGCGCAGCGCATGGATCTGCGGCAGCGAGAAATTCAGCCCGATGGTGAACAGCAGGAAGACGATGCCCAGTTCGGACAGGTTCTGCAGCTGCTGGCCCTCGATGACCGGTCCCGGCGTGTGCGTGCCGAGCAGGATGCCGACCAGGATGTAGCCCAGGCTGGAGGGGATGCGCAGGCGGCGGAACAGCAGCACCACGAGCACGGCCAGGCCGAGCAGCAGCAGGGCCTGCAACAGGAATTGTTCGGACATGGACGGGCTTCCGTGGGCTGGCAAGTGCCGTGGCGGCGAGCGTACCATGCGCGGCCGCGCCGGCCCAAGGCGGATGGTGCTGTGCCGGCGGTTTCCGCCCGGGGCGGTGCTTCTGGTTAAATAGGACCTTGGCTTTTCCGTGCATCCCATACAGGGCAACCTCCGGCAAATGTCCCCGCAACCCGATTCCCTGCAGGCATGGCTCGACGGCGCGCGCGACATCGGCGTGCCGTTTGGCCTGCCGCTGGCCGACCCCGAGGGCAGTGAGCTGGCCTGCGAAGCGGTGCTGCGGGTGCTGCCCGGCCGCCGCCTGGTGCTGCGGGCCACCTGGCAGGGCCGCCCGGTGCTGGCCAAGCTGTTTGCGGCCGATGCACGCATGCCGCAGCGCGTGCAGCGCGAGGCGGCCGGGGTAGCGGCGCTGCAAGCCGCCGGCATTGCCACGCCCGCGTTGCTGGCGCAGGGCATGAGCCGCTGCGGCCGTGCCGGTGTGGTGTTGCTGGCGTGGCTCGACGGGGCGTTGCCGCTTGGCGAGGCCTGGGGCGATCCCGCCCGCCGTGGGCACTGGCTGGCCGAGCTGGGCAGCCTGCTCGCCGCACTGCACGACGCCGGTCTCTGCCAGCACGACCCGCACCGCGACAATTTCCTCTGCGTGGGCGATCGCCTGTGGCTGATCGATGCAGCCACCGTCGAGCACCGCGTGGCACCGCTGCCGGAACAGGCCAGCCTGCAGAACCTGGCCCTGCTGCTGGCGCAGTGGCCGCTGGCGGAACAACCCGCCGTGCAGGCGCTGGTCGATCACTACACGGCCCTGCGCCGCCTGCCGCTGCAGGCGCAGGCATTCGAGGCTCGCGTGCAGCACGCCTGGCGCCGCCGCACGCAGCAGTTCCTGGCCAAGACCCTGCGCGAGTGCACGCAGTTTGCCGTGCGCACGCAACGCGGGGCCTTCGCGGCCTGGGAGCGTGCGGCAGACGGCCCCGGCCTGCAGCGCTTCCTTGCCGACCCCGATGCCGTGATGGCACAGGGGCGCGTGCTGAAGGCCGGCAACAGCGCTACCGTGGTGCGGCTGGAGCTCGATGGCCGTGCCGTGGTGATCAAGCGTTACACCAGCAAGGATGCCCTGCGTTTCCTGCGGCGGGCCTTGAAGCGGACGCGGGCGCGCAACGCCTGGCTGTCGGGTTGGCTGCTGGCGTATGCCGGCATCGATTCGCCGCGCCCGTTGTGCCTGCTGGAGCACCGGCGGGCCGGGCTCCATACGCAATCCTGGCTGGTCACGGCTGCCGTGGACGGCGAACCGCTGCAGGCCGCACATGCCGAGGCACAACCGGCACTGTTCGATGCCGTACCGGCCGTCATCCGCGTGCTGGCCCGCGCCGGCATCAGCCATGGCGACATGAAGGCCACCAATTTCATGGCCTGTGGTGGGCGCGTGGCACTGATCGACCTCGATGCCCTGCGCTGGCACCACAGTGCGCACGGTGCCCGGCGCGCCCTGCGGCGCGATGTCGACCGCTTCCTGCGCAACTGGCGCGACCGCCCGGCGTTGCAGAAACAGTTTGCACAGCGGTTGCAGCCATGGTGCTGAATCGCGCAGCGGATGCCCGCATCCCGATCCTGCAGATCGTGCACGGCACCGATAGTCCCTTCCTGGAATTGTCCGGCCATTACGCCGGCGTGTTCGACCGTGGCCGCTTCGAGGTCACCACCGTATTCCTCACCGGTGAAGACAGTGAGCGCGTGCAGGAACTGGCCAACAGCGACCGCGTGATCTGCATGGGCCTGTCCAGCCGTGACCTGGCCGGCCTCAAGCGGGCGGCGATCCGGCCCCTGCGTGCGCTGTGTGCCGGCAGCGATTTTGCGCTGGTGATCGCGCAACGCTACAAAGCGCTGTACGTGGCCTGGCAGCTGGCCGGCCAGCTGTCGGCGCCGCGCATCCTCGGCGTCTGCCATGCCTTCGGCGTGATGGACAACTGGGGGCGGCGCCTGCTGTTCCGCAGCCACCGCCAGCACACCTGGCTGGCTGGCGTGTCGCAGGCCGTGGCCGATGACCTCGCCCGTGATTGCGGCGAGGCACTCGCTGCGCACATCGTCGCCTTGCCGAACTGTGTCGACACCGCCGCCCTGCAGCAGGCCCTGCTGCCGGCAGCGATTGCGCGCAAGGTGCTCGACCTGCCGGAGCAGGCTTTCGTGTTCGGCAATGTGGGGCGCCTGCACCCGGACAAGGACCAGCCGTCCCTGCTGGAGGCGTTTGCCCGCGTCGCGCCGCAGATGCCCGATGCCTGCCTGCTGCTGGTCGGCGAGGGCCGCCTGCATGAACCGCTGCGTGAACGCATCGATGCCCTCGGCCTGCGCGATCGCGTGCGCCTGGCCGGGCGGGTCGCGGGCGCAGCACGCCTGTTCAGTGCCTTCGATGCCTATGTGTCGGCCTCCGACCGCGAGCCGTTCGGCATCGTGCTGGCCGAGGCGCAGGCTGCCCGCCTGCCGGTGATTGCCGCCGATTGCGGTGGCGCCGCCGAAGTGGTCGGCGACACCGGCCTGCTGTATGCACGGGCCGAACCGCAGCAGCTCGATGCGCGCCTGCTGGCGCTGTACCGCATGACCCCGGATGAACGGCGCGCCCTGGGCGAGCGCGGCCACGCCCGCCTGCAGCAGCAGTTTTCACTGGGCGCGTTTGCAAAACGCTTCCGTGCGCTCGAGGCCACCCGTTTCCTGTGGGAGGGTCGCCGGTGAAAATCCTCTTCCTGGTGCAGAAGGACCAGCGCATCATCCTCGACCGCCTGTACGAGGCGGTTGGCGAGCATGTCGACTGCGACCTGCGCTGGCTGGACGATGCCGAGCAGGCCGACCTGCGCGGCTATTTTGCCGGCCTCGATGCCGCGGCCTACGACCGCATCGTGTTTTTCCTGCGCTTCAAGAAGGAGATCCGCCAGCGGCGTTTCATCCGCAGCGTGCCGAACCTGGTCATCCTCGAGCACGATGCCTACCAGAACTACATCCCCGGCAAGTACCGCGGCGCCTTCAGCCGCCACTACCGGGCGCTGCCCTGGGCGCGCATCCTGTCCTCCGGGGTGACGGTCAGCCGTCGCCTGCGCGAGGAGGGTTTCGATGCGGTGTTCGTGCCGAAAGGCTACGACGAAACCCGCCTGCGCAACCTGCAGCAGCCGCGCGACATCGAGCTCGCCTTCGTCGGCAGCACCGGCCACCGTGTCTACCAGGGCCGCAAGGCCTTCCTGGAGGAGCTCGCGCGCCGTGAGCCGCTGCAGGTGGTGCGCACGGCATCCGGCGACGACTACCTCGCGATGCTCAACCGCATCCGCTTTTTCGTCAGCTGCGACATGGGCATGGGCGAGTACATGATCAAGAATTTCGAGGCCATGGCCTGCGGCTGCGTGCTGCTGGCCTACGACCAGGGCGAGGAGGAGAATGCCGCGCTCGGCCTGTGCGACATGGGCAATATCGTGCTGTACCGCGACCTCGACAGCCTGCGCCAGAAACTGGCCCGCCTGCGTGCCGACCCGGCGTTGGCGGATGCCATTGCGGCGGCCGGGCAGCGCCTGGCCAATGAGCGCTATACTTTCGCCGCGGTCGGCCGCCAGATTGCCGCTGCGCTGCAGCCGCCGCTGCGCGACCGCGTGATGCACCGACCACTGTGGCAACGCCTGTTGCCGTTCCGGGACTGACCATGCCGCAAGCCCCTGCCCAACGCCTGTGCCTGATCGTGCCGTATTTCGGGCGCTGGCCGTTCTGGTTCGATTTCTTCCTGGCGTCCTGCAGCTGGAACCCGCAGGTCGACTGGTTGTTCCACACCGACTGCGAGGTGCCGGACGCATACCCGGCCAATGTGCGCTTCGTGCGCTGCACCTTTGCCGAATACTGCCAGCGCGTGTCCGACAGCCTGCACATCCGCTTCATGCCCGACAGCCCCTACAAGCTGTGTGACCTGAAGCCGGCACTGGGCAGCATCCATGCCGACGAGCTGCGCGAACACGCCTGGTTCGGCTTTGGTGACATCGATGTGATCTGGGGCGATGTGGCCGCCTGGCTCTACCCGCGCCTGCAACAGCACAGTTGCGTGGCCACGCATGCCACGCGCATTTCGGGCCACCTGTGTGCCTTCCACAACACGGCAACGCTGCGCGAGGCCTTTCGCCGTGTGCCGCGCTGGCAGCAGGCGCTGGAAAATCCGCAACACCTGCGCTTCGATGAAGCGCAGTTCAGCCGCGTGTTCATCCGCTACAAGAACTGGCCGCACTGGGCGCGCCGCCTGCTCGACCAGGCCGACCCGTACCGCCGCGAGGCGCTGTTCGAGGAAAGTTTCAGCACGCCGGGTTGCCGCATTCCCTGGCGTGACGGCCGCGAGGTGTATCCGCACAGCTGGTATTGCCGGCCGGCGCAACTCACCAATGACCTCGACGGCGGGCAAACCCTGCCGTATGTGCATTTCCTGGCCTGGAAACGCCTCTGGCGCGACGATGCCGACCCGCGCCGCGAACGGGTGCGGGTGGTGCCGGCGGCCGACCGCGGCTGGCGCCTGAGTGCGGCCGGCTTCGACCCGCTGGAGTCCTGACATGGCCCATGCCCTGCGCCGCTTCCTGCAGGAGTGGTTCATGCCCTTCGGCCTGCTGCTGTTCTGCTGCGGCATGTTCGTGGCGACCGGCCGTACGGCCTACAAGACCATGGTCTACCTCGGCCTGCTGGCGCCGGCGATTGCGATGGTGGTGCTGGCCCCGAAGGCCACCCTCACCGCCCTGCTGGGCAACCCGCTGCGCCTGGCGATCGCCGTGTTTGCCTTCTGGGCAGCTTCGTCGGGCAGTTGGGCCGCACAACAAGGCGAAAGCGACAGCTTCCTGAAATACGCCGTGTTCATCGTGCTGTTCGCGCTGGCCCTGTCGCGACCGGTGGGCATCAGCGACGAACGCCTGCTCGGCGTGCTGCGGCTGTCGATTGCGCTCGCGGGCGCCTATGCCGTGTATTCGGTGCTCAGCTGGTATGTGTGGCAGTCGCATGACTGGGCTGAGCGCTTCAACGGCCTGCCGCCGCTGTACAACCCGTTGGTGACCGGCTATTTCATCGGCTTTTTCGTCGCATTGGCGATGAGCGACTTCGTGGCCTTCCGCCTGCGCCGCTGGGCATTCGTGCTGTACCTGCCGGCGGTGGCGGCCTTGCTGGTGGTCGTGCTGCTGACGCAGTCGCGCACGCCGCTGCTGGCCTGGCTGGTCACGGCACTGCTGCTGGCGCTGGTGCAGCGCAAGCTGCGTGGCTGGGCGGTGGCCGGCCTGGCAGTGATCGGTGCGGTGCTGTTGTTCACCTTCAACGAGGCGTTGTGGGAGCGCGGCCTGTCGTGGCGGCCGTGGATCTGGAACCATGTGTTCGAGCGTTTCCTCGACAAGCCCTGGCTGGGGCACGGCCTCGGTGACGAACTGCTGATCGTCATCCCCGCCAACGGCTGGCTGTTCTACGACCCGCACAACATGCACCTGTCCGTGTTGTATTTTACCGGCCTCGCCGGCGGGCTGTTGTGGCTCGCCGTGCTGGGCATCGCGCTGCGTGCCCTGTGGCAGCAGCGCCATACGCCGCAGGGATTGCTGTTCCTCGGCCTGCTGGCCTACGGCATGGTGGCCTGTTCCTTCGATGGCGGTTACCTGATCGCACGGCCGCGTGAAAACTGGTTCACGCTGTGGCTGCCGCTGGTGCTCGCCGCGCGCCTGCTGGACCCGCCACCGCAGGACGGTGCCGCATGAGGCAGCGCCTGCATGCCGTCTTGCAGCAGTGGGTGCTGCCGCTGGGCCTGTTGCTGTTCCTCACGGGCTTCTTTGTCGCGTACTACGATGATTTCTTCCGGCATGCGGCCTACTTTGCCTTGCTGCTGCCGTCGCTGCTGTGCCTGTTCAGTGGCCGGGACGGGCGGCAGGCCTTTGCCACGCCGATGGGCTGGCTGCTGCTGGCCTTCTTTGCCTACCTCAACGCCTCGCCGTTGTGGAACCCGGCCCCGACCGAGAACGATCCCTACCTGAAGTACACGGCCTACATCCTGCTGTTTTTTCACGGCATTGCCGTGCTGGTGCGCACGCAGCCGCAGCAGGTATGGCTGGCCTTCCGCCTCGCCGCAGTGCTGGCGGCCGTGTCAGCCTGCTACGCGTTCTGGCATGGCCGGGAGCTGCTGGGCACCGGCACGCGTTTCCATGCCGCAGCGATTGCACACCCGCTGCTCTCCGGCAATGTGTACGGGCTGTTCCTTGCCGTGTGGCTGGCCGAGCAGCTGCAGCGCGACCATTGGCCGCGCTGGCTGGCAGCCCTGTGTGCACTGCCGGTGCTGGTGCTGGTGCTGCTGACGCAGGCGCGTTCGCCGCTGCTCGGCATCCTGGCGGCGGGCCTGGCACTGCTGCTGTTGCTGGACGCGCGCCACCGGCGCGGGATCATCGTCGCCGGTGTGCTGGCGGCCGTGCTGCTGGTGCTGTTCGGGCAGCCGCTGCTGCGGCGGGGCCTGTCGCAACGGCCGGAGATCTGGGCCGAGGTGTGGGGGCAGGCGCTGGCCCACCCGTGGTTCGGCCACGGCCTGGGCAGCGAGCCGGTGTTTGCGCGGCACTGGTCGACGCTGTTCGACGCGCACAATGTGCCGCTGGCGGTGTTTTTCTACGGCGGGCTGGCCGGCCTGCTGCTGTGGCTGGGCGTGCTGGCTGCCGCCGTGCGGGCAGTGTGGCAGCAACGCGGGCATGTGCTGGGCCTGCTGGGCATGGCGTTGCTGGCCTACGGGCTGGTGACCACCGCATTTGAGGCCGGTTATTTCATCAACCGGCCGAAGGAAAACTGGTTCTACCTGTGGCTGCCGTTGGCGCTGGCTTTCGGCCTGGCGCGGGCAGCCCGCACGGAGGTGAGGCAATGAACGGTGACAATGCCCGCGGTTACCGCATGGCCGCATTGCGCATCGGCATCGATACCCACGAGGAATCGGTGATCTACATGCGCGCCGATTGCCCGGTGTGCCGGGCCGAGGGTTTTTCGGCCAGCGCACGCCTGAAGGTGTCGGCACGCGACACCTCGCTGGTGGCGACGCTGAATGTCGTGGATACCGACATCCTGCCGGACGGCTTCGTCGGCCTGTCACGCCATGCCTGGGAGCGGCTGGGCCTGCAGGAGCATGAAGCCGTGCAGGTGGCGTGGGCACCGATCGTGTCGTCGATGAGCGATGTGCGGCGCAAGATCTACGGGCACCGGCTCGACGATGCGGCGATCCACGGCATCATCCGCGATGTCGCCGACGGCATGTACTCGGACATCCAGCTGGCCAGCTTCCTTACGGCCAGTGCCGGTGACCGCCTCGACCGCCAGGAAATCGTTGCACTGACGCGTGCCATGGTGGATGCCGGTGACCGCCTGCACTGGAACGGCAATGGCCCGGTGTACGACAAGCATTGCATCGGTGGCCTGCCGGGCAACCGCACCACGCCGATCGTGGTATCGATCTGCAGTGCCGCCGGGCTGATGATCCCGAAAACCTCCTCGCGGGCGATTACCTCGCCGGCCGGCACTGCCGACACGATGGATGTGATCACCCGCGTCGACCTCGACCTGCCCGACATCCGCCGCGTGGTGGAACAGGCCGGTGCCTGCCTGGTGTGGGGCGGCGCGGTGCGGCTGTCGCCGGTGGACGATGTGCTGATCCGTGTCGAGCGTGCGCTCGACCTCGACAGCGAAGGGCAGCTGATCGCCTCGGTACTGTCGAAGAAAATCGCAGCCGGCTCCAGCCACATCCTGATCGACATCCCGGTGGGCCCGACGGCCAAGATGCGCGACGAACGCTCCGCCAAGGCGCTGGGCGAGATGCTGGAGTGGGTCGGCCACGCGATGGGTGTCACCGTGCGTTGCGTGCAGACCGACGGCAGCCAGCCGGTGGGCAACGGCATCGGGCCGGCGCTGGAGGCGCGTGATGTGCTGGCCGTGCTGCGCAACGAGCCGCAGGCACCGTCCGACCTGCGCGACAAGTCGCTGGATCTTGCTGCCAGCCTGCTCGACATGGCGCGTGGCAACGGGTTTGACGCGGCGCGTGCCGAGGCTGCGCAAATCCTGGCCAACGGGCGCGCCTACCACCAGTTCGAACGCATCTGCCGCCTGCAAGGCGGTTTCGATGTGCCGCCGGCCGCGCATTTCTGCAAGGAGATCACCAGCAAGGTCCGGGGACGCATACGCGCCATCGACAACCGCAAGCTGTCGCGCCTGGCCAAGCTGGCCGGTGCGCCGCAGCTGGTCGAGGCCGGTGTCGACCTGCATGTACGCTGCGGCCAGCCGGTAGCGCCCGGCGATTGCCTGATGACGGTGCACTCGGGTTCCTCCGGTGAACTCGATTACGCCATGGGCTACTATCTGGGCAACCCTGACATCATTGGCGTGGATGAGTTGTGATGAACCCCGTTGTCTTCAGCCTCAATGGCCACCAACGCATCGCCGACGCACTCGCCGGCCTGCCCGGCGCCAGCCGCGGCGAGCTGGCGTTGCGGCAATTCCCCGATGGCGAGTCCTATGTGCGGGTGCTGTCGGCCGTGGCCGGCCAGCAGGCCATCATCCTGTGCGGGCTGGAAAACCCGGATGCGAAGTTCCTGCCGCTGGCTTTCCTGGCCCGCGTACTGCGCGAGCAGGGGGCGGCCTCGATCGGCCTGGTAGCGCCGTACCTGGCCTACATGCGGCAGGACAAGCGCTTCCACCCCGGCGAGGCGCTGACGTCGCGCCATTTTGCCGACCTGCTCGGCGAGCATGTCGACTGGCTGGTTACGGTGGACCCGCACCTGCACCGCTACCACGTGATGGGCGAGGTGTACCGCATCCCGGCGCAGGCCTTGCATGCCGCGCCGTTGCTGGCCGACTGGTGTGGCCAGGTGCGCAATGCCTTCCTGGTGGGGCCGGATGCCGAGAGTGAGCAGTGGGTGGCGGCGCTGGCCGAGGCGGCAAACCTGCCCTATGTGATTGCCAGCAAGGTGCGCCACGGCGACCGCGATGTCGTGATCAGCCTGCCGGATTGCACGCACCTGGCCGGGCGTACCCCGCTGCTGGTGGACGATGTGATTTCCAGTGGCACCACCATGCGCGTGACGCTGGAGCTGCTCGCCGCACGCGGGTTTTCCGGCATGCGCATTGCCTGCGTGCATGCGCTGCTGGCCGATGGCGTGGCGGCCATGCTGGAACGCGCCGGCGCGGTCGAACTGGTGTCGGCCAACACCATCGTGCATGCCAGCAACCGCATCGATGCCGGCCCGCTGGTTGCCGGGGCCGTTGCCGGGCTGCTGTCAGCGCGCTGACAACCGCCTGCGGTGCCACTGCAGCACAGCCGCCGCTGCCAGCACCCAGGCCATCACCATCGGCGCGATGACAAAGCGCTGCTCCGGCACGATCAGCAAGGCCTGGGCAAAGACCAGGGTGCTGGCCAGTACTGCCAGGCCGTGACCCGGCTGCTGCCACAGCGTGTGGCGCAGGCAAAAGCCGATGGCGAGCACGATCAGCAGCACGTTGGCCATCAGCCAGGCCGTGGACCAGCTGCGGTGGGTCATGCCTGCCACGGCAGGGTCATCACCATCGCGCAGCAAGTGTGCATCGCGGTACCAGAACTCATCCCCGGCCGTCGTGCCAAACGTCATCGGCAGGTCCTGGAAGCTGCCGATCCGTACCTGGATGAAATCCGTTGCCGGTAGCGTGCCTTGCAGCGAAAACTGCCGCGGTTCGGTATCCAGCATCACGGGCTGGCTGGCGATGACCTGCTTGCCGGTCTTGGAGAGCAGGAACAGGTGCATGCTGCGCGGTGCGTTGGCCCACAGCGTGGCATGGAATGTGTAGCTGCCCGGGTTGAGCACGACGGAACTGGGTGCCACCAGGGTGCCGCTGCCGTTGGGGGACGGGGCCGTCACGCGCAGGCCGGTGGTGCCGGCATCCTGGTGGATGACGGTCATGTCGCGCTCACGCAGGACGCTGCGATGCACGTAGCTGTGCAGGTAGTCAACCGGCCCGGTGCTGCCCAAGTAACTGCGCGGGGCATAACTGCCCAGGTAGAAGCGCGCCTTGTCGGCGATCAGGCAGGCCAGCTCAACGGGAGCATAGTCGGCGAGGGTTTGCGGGCGTGCCTTGCCGGCCGGCCAGCAGGCCGAGGGCCAGCGTTTTGCGCCTTTTGCCATGACGGTGTCGTAGCCGCGCACCGGGTCGGTCAGGTGGATGCTGAGCATCTTGCGGTGCAATTGTGCATCGATGAAGGACCAGTGCCCCGTTTTATCCCACACGATCCCGTACTGCACCAGCAGCGGAATGGCCAGTACCAGCAGGCCCAGTTGCTGGCGGCAGGACTGGCGGCGCAGCAGGGTGACGGCCGCCAGCACGGTGACGGCCGCCAGTACCGGGTAGAGGTAGGCCGCACGCAGCCACGGGGCCAGCCCCAGGCACAGGCCTGCAGCCAGGTAGTAGCGCCAGCGCGGTTGCGCGTCAGCGAGCATCAGCAGCCACAGGCCACCGAGGAACAAGGCGCCGGCTGGTGCGTCCAGCAGGCTGTACGGCAGCACGGGCCAGAAAAACACCCCGTGGGCTGTCACCACGGCCAGCAGGGCAGCGGCTTTTTGCCAGGGAGTGAGGCCGGGCTGTTGCCGCCACAACCACAGGCTGGCGAGCCCGGCGGACAGCATGACCAGCAGGGCATGCAGCAGGATCATCCACCCGGGTGCAATGCCCAGCAGGAAGGGAATCGTAAACCACCACAGGCCGCCCATGGGCCGTAGCGCGTCATAGCACATGCCCTGGGATGCACAGCGGAAGGCATCGTTGAGGTAGATGGATGCGTCACAGCATTGCGGGAAAAAATCAGGCGCCATGCCGGTTGGGCTCCAGGTGGCCGGTGGTTGCCGGTGCGCGGGTCATTTGAACAGCAGCAGTTGCGTGTCGTCCCCCGAGAAATCACGCACGGCATTGCGTGTGCGCACGCCGTGCTCGATGGCGCCGGGCGAATAGGTGTAGCAGGCGCCGGCCATGCTGTCCTGGCTGGCCAGCGCCGGTTCACCGGCCATGGCATTGAGGTCGAAACGGCGCGCCTGTGCGACGAAGTAACCCTTTTGCAGGATGAAGGCGGCTTCCAGCGCGTCGGCCGCAAAGTGCTGGCTGGCCCAGCGGCCGAAGCCCAGGTACAGCGGCCGGCCTTCCAGTTCCTGCGGTTCGGTGATGAGGAAATGGCGTGCCTTCCACTGGTAGACGAGCTGGCCGTCGCGCAGCACGCTGGCCACCGAATCGCTGTGCTCGCTTTCGTCGGTGACGGTGACATCCCATTGCCGCGTACGGTAGCCGTTCACCGCATGGCGGATGGCGAGCACGGTGAGGTCCAGCAGGTGCGTGCAGTTCGCGGCCGGGACGGCCGTGAGGGTCAGCGTGCGGGCGGCCGCGTCGATCGGCTGGCCGACCAGGGCCTGCACATTGGCCAGTGCCTCCGGGCAGGTGTCGAAGGGCGTGCGCCTGGCCTCGGGGTGGATCGCGGTGACGCGGATGCCGTCGTGGCACACGCGGACGCAGAAGCCGTGGTTGGTGTCTTCCAGCGCGCCGTACACCTCACCGGGACGGCCCTCGAGGCGGATGCGGCGGCGGAACACGCCACGGCCATAGCCGGGGTTGTCGGGGTAGTCGGGCATCGGCCCGCGCAGGGTGGTGCTCATGGCCGTCCTCCGCCACAGGGGTAGCCAGTGTAATCGCGTGCGGCGGCGGCCAACAGGCCAGCACGGCCTTTTGGGCCGATCCGCGGCGACTTTTGCAGGCCGGGGCACTATCATGGGGCATCGTTGTTGCTGCCCCGGACTGCCCCCATGCCCCTGCCTGACCGCCTGCGCATTGCCACCCGCGAAAGCCCGCTGGCGTTGTGGCAGGCGAATTTCGTGCGGGAGCGCCTGCAGGCCCTGTACCCCGGCCTGGCCGTCGAGCTGGTGGGCATGACCACCGAAGGTGACCGCATCCTCGGTGTGCCGTTGGCGCAGGTCGGCGGCAAGGGCCTGTTCATCAAGGAGCTCGAACAGGCCATGCTGGAGGGCCAGGCCGACATCGCCGTGCACTCGATGAAGGATGTGCCGATGGTGCTGCCGGCCGGCTTTGCCCTCGCGGCCATCTGCGAGCGCGAGGACCCGCGCGATGCCTTCGTCTCCAATACCCTGACGCGGCTGTCGGCGCTGCCGGAAGGTGCCCGCGTCGGCACCTCCAGCCTGCGCCGGCAGTGCCAGTTGCGCGGCTGGCGCAGTGACCTCGACATCCGCGACCTGCGCGGCAACGTCAACACCCGCCTGGCCAAGCTCGACCGTGGCGATTTCGACGCCATCATCCTCGCCACCGCCGGCCTCGTGCGCCTCGGCATGGCCGACCGCATCCGCGAGCGCATCGCCCCGCTGCAATGCCTGCCGGCGGCCGGGCAGGGCGCCATCGGCATCGAGGTGCGCGAGGACGACCATGCCCTGCGTACCCTGCTGGCCCCGCTGCACCATGAAACCACCGCGCTGTGCGTGCGTGCCGAGCGGGCGATGAACCGCCGCCTCGAAGGGGGCTGCCAGGTGCCGATTGCCGGGTATGCCGAGCTGCACGCCGGCCAGCTGCACCTGCGCGCACGGGTCGGCAGTGTCGACGGCAGCCGCCTGCTGGAAGAAACGGCCACCGGGCCGGCGGGGGATCCCGAGGCACTCGGCATCCGCGTGGCCGAGGCCCTGCTGCGTGACGGCGCCGAGGCCATCCTGGCCGGGGTCTACGGCACATGATGCCGCACCGGGTGCTGGTCACGCGGCCCGCAGCGCAGGCCGCTGCCCTGGCGCAGCGCCTGCAGCAGGCCGGCTTCGCGCCGGTGTGCCTGCCGATGCTGGCGATTGCCGGCATCGACCCTGCCGAACACAGCCCTGCCGCCCGGCAGGCCCGGGCCTGCATCAGCCAGCTGTGGCGTTACCGGCGCATCGTGTTCATCAGCACCAATGCGGTCGAGTACGGCCTGCACTGGATGCGTGCCTGCGGCGGCCGCCTGGCGGCCGATGCCCATGTCTATGCCATTGGCCCGGCCACTGCCGGGGCACTGGCCTGGGCGGGCATCGAGGCCGAACAGCCGGCGCAGGCCACCGACAGCGACAGCCTGCTGGCCCTGCCGGCCCTGCAGCAGCTGGCCGGTGAACGCATCCTCATCATCCGTGGCGCGGGCGGCCTGGGCCGGCTGGCCGAGGGCTTCGCCGCGCGTGGTGCACGCGTCGACGTGGCCGAAACCTACCGCCGCGTGCGGCCGCAGCACAGCGCACAGGATTGCCGTGCGGCGCTGCAGCCACTGCCCGCTGCCGCCCTGGTGGCGAGTGGCGAAACGCTGGAAAATCTTGCAGGCTATCTGCCGGATGCAGGCCTGCGGGCGGCGCTGCCGCTGGTGGTGCCCGGTGATCGGGTGGCGGCACTGGCGCGGCAGCTGGGGTTTCGCACGGTATGGGTAGCGCACGGTGCCGGCGACCACGCCCTGTGTGCGGCCCTGCAGCACCACCTGCCCGGCCCTGAGGGCAGCCCCATCCATGACGCAGGCGATGCAGACAACGCACACAAGGGACGGCCACGGTGAGTGACGAACGCGACCTGTTGGATTCCGCCGGGCACGACGACGATGCCGTGCTGCCCGGCAGCGGCCTGCCCGGGCCGCGGCGCAAGAAGCAGTTCCGCAGCGGTGGCGAGCCGCCTGCCGCCGCACCGGCGCCGGCACCTGCGGTGGCACCGGCAGCCCCGCGCCGCAGCAGCCTGCTTCCCTGGTTGCTGTTGCTGCTGGTGTTGGGCGGGGTGGCCGGCGGGTACGGCTACCAGGCGGTGATCGGCCCGGCACTGGCCACCGTCAGCGAAAACCGTGACAACCTTGCCCTGCTCGGCAGCCGCCAGCAGGCCGTGCTCGGGCAGCAAGGTGAGCTGATCGAAACCCTGAAGCAGCAGGCCGGGCAGGACCTGCAGTGGCAGAAAATCCAGGAAGACAAGATCGCACGCCTGCAGGCCCGCATGGGCCGCTTCGACCGCAATGCCCGCGGGCAGGCACTGCTGCTGGAAGTGGGCAGCCTGCTGCGCCAGGCCGAGCGCCTGATCCGCCTCGAGCGCGACCTTGCTGCAGCGGCGACGGCGCTGCGGCTGGCCGACCAGCTGCTGCAGCAGATGAACGACCCGGGTGCCGACTATGTGCGCGGCATCCTCGCCAACGATGTGCAGCATGTGCTGCAGGCGGCCGCACTCGACCGCACGGCACTGTACCTGCAGATCGAGGGCCTGCAGTCCGGCCTCGATGGCTGGGCCACCCGCCACAGCCCGGCCACGCAGTTCAGCCCGCCACCCCCCGTCACGGCAGCCGGTGTGCCCGGCTGGCAGGCGCTGCTGGCGCGCCTGCAGGCTTTGGTGGTGGTGCGTCCGCGGGCCCCGTATGACCAGCCGATGCTGCCGCCGGAACAGGACTGGTTCCTGCGCGAAAACCTGCGCCTGTCGCTGCGGCAGGCCGGCTGGGCGGTGCTGCAGGTGCAGCCGGCCGTGTATGCCCATGCCGTGGGCCAGGCCAGTGCCTGGCTGCAACGCTACTTCGATGTGCAGGACGCGGCGGTAGCCGCGGCACTGGCCACGCTGCGTACACTGGCCGCCACCGATGTCGGCATCCCGCCGCTGGACCTGTCGGCCACGCAGAAGGCACTGGCCAGTTACCGTGCCGAGCTGGGCACTGCGGAGTCTGCCGAGTGAAGCGCCTGCTGCTGGGAATCATCCTGCTGCTGGCACTGGCGGTGGCGGCGGCCGAGCTGGTGTTGCGCGACAGCGGCTATGTGCTGGTGGCCTGGGGCGACTGGGCACTGGAGAGCACGCTGTGGGTGGCCCTGCTGGTGCTGGGGCTGGCCTTCACCGCCCTGCGCCTGCTGCTGGTGCTGCTGGCCGGCATCTGGCGCTCGCCGGCCACCTTCAGCGGCTGGTGGCGCGGCGTATTCTCGCGCCGCCACCGCGAGTTTACCCGCCGCGGCCTGCGCGCCTACCTCGAGGCCGACTGGCCGAAGGCCGTGAAGTGGCTGAAGAAAGGCGCTCCCGGCAGCGGTGACCCGGTGGTCAACTACCTGTTTGCCGCACGCGCCAGCCTGCGCCGCGGCGAGGCCGACGATGCCACGGTGCTGATTGACAAGGCCGAGCGCCACGCCAGCGACGACACCGTGTCGGTGGGCCTGATGCGCGCCGAGCTGCTGTTCGACAACGGCCATTACGAGCGCGCGCTGGCCCGCCTGCTGACCCTGCGCCAGCGTGCCGGCGATCACCCGTCGGTGTTGCGTGGCCTGGTGCGCACCTACCGCGCACTCAATGACTGGCAGAACCTCGAAGGCATGCTGCCGCTGCTGAAAAGCGGCAAGCTGCTGTCACCCAACGAGCTGGCCAACCTGGAATTCGATACCTATGCCGGCCTGCTCGCCATCCGCCAGAAGGGCGGCGTCACCGACGAGTATGTGCTGCGCCTGGACGGCGTGTGGAAAAACCTGCCGGATCGCGTGCAGCGCAGCCCCGAGGTGGTGGCGGTGTATGCGCGCGCCTTGCTCAATGCCGGTGCCGGTCCCGAAGCCGAGGCCGTGCTGCGGCATGCGCTGCGGCGCGGGTATGTGCCGCTGCTGGTGGAACTGTACGGCCGTGCCATGGGCCGTGAGCCGGACAAGCAACTCACCCTGGCCGAATCCTGGCTGGCGGAGCATCCGGCCGATGCCGGCCTGCAGCTGGCGCTCGGCCGCATCTGCCTGATGAACCGCCTGTGGGGCAAGGCCCGCGAGTATTTCCAGGCCTCGCTCGCATTGCAGTCGAACCCCGAGACCTACGCGGAACTCGCGCGCCTGCTCGATCACCTCGGTGAGCACGAAGCCAGCGCGCGCTATTACGAACGCGGCCTGCTGGCATCCACCCGCGGCCTGCCCAACCTGCCGCACCCGCGCATCCACTGACGCCCGCAGGGCGCAGTGCCGGAGGAACCCGTCGCCGCTCAGCCGGGATGCGGTATGCCGCTTTCCCAGGCGATCATCGCCTGCTTGCGCACCACGCCCCAGCCAAAACCGCCGAGGGCACCGGTTTCGCGGATCACGCGGTGGCAGGGGATGACAAAACCCAGCGGATTGCTGCCCACCGCCGACCCCACTGCGCGCGCCGCACCGGGTTTGCCGACGGCCTGTGCCAGTTGTCCATAGCTCACCAGCGCACCCGGTGGCACCGCGAGCAGCGCACGCCACACTGCCAGCTGGAACGGGGTGCCGCGCACGAAGGCGCGCAGCGGCACCGTGTGGGCCGTGGCCTGCCGCGTGAAGACCTGCGCGGCCAGCCGTGCGGCGCGGGCATCGTCGTGCTGCAGGCGGGCCCGCGGCCAGTCGGCCTGCAAGGCTGCCCAAGCGGCGTCACCGGCACTGTTTTCAACGAAAGCGAGGTGACACAAGCCGCGCGGGCTTTCGGCCAGCAGGCAACGGCCAAACGGGCTGCCTGCAAAACCGGCCGTGAGCGTCCAGCCGGCACCACCGGTTTTCAGCTCACCGGGTGAGGCGGCGTCCAGTGCCACGCACAGGTCGTGCAGGCGGCCACTGCCGGACAGTCCGGCCGCGTGCGCGGCCTCCAGCACACAGTGGCCGGCGGCCAGCAGGGCCTTGGCGTGTTGCAGTGTCAGGCACTGCAAAAAATCCTTCGGCGTGATGCCGGCCCAGCGCGTGAACAGGCGGTGGAAATGCGACGGGCCCAAACCTGCCACAGCCGCCAGGGCCGCGAGGTCGGGCTGCTGCAGGTGGTGCTCATCGAGGTAGCGGATGACGCCGGCGATGCGGTGGTAATCGTCCATGGCGGCATTCTGCCAGCGGCAAGGGGCGCTGCCCACCCGGTTCTTGCGGTGGGGTTATGATCCGGCCTTGCAACCGGAGGAGGGGGTGGGGTATGCCGCGGTTTACGGTACAGCGTTTCGACAGCGAGACATGGCTGGTGGTGGATGGGCGGGCCATGGCGGAATACTGCGTGTGTGCGAGCTATGACGGCGAAGCACTACCGGCGCAGGAGCGAGCCTGTCACCTGGCTGCCGTATTGAATGCGCTGGAAGCGGGTTAGCCCCGCCGCAATTTAAAACGCGGGTACCACCCGGTAGTGCCCGCGGGCGACAAATTCCAGGTAGCCCTTGTCGCGCAGGCGTTGCAGCTGCTGGCGGATCTTGTCGCGGATGTGCCGGTTGTCCGGGTGCAGGTGCGACAGCTCCGGCTCGAAGGCATACAGGTCATCCAGCGTGAAGTCGGTTTTCCCGAGCCTGTCCACGCACTGCATGACATCCAGCAGCCAGCCTTTCGAAGCGGCAGCCTCGTCGCGCAGGAACAGGGTTTTCTGCCATGCGGCGAGCACCTGTTTTTTCGGCGTGATGCAGCCATCCCGCACATAGAATATCTTGCCGGTTTGCGGGATGTGCCGGAGCAGGATGTTGCAGCCGGTCCAGCCGGCGCGACGGGCCGTGGCTGCCAGCGGTTTGCGTTTCTCGATGATGGCCGGCACGAAGAAATGCTTCGGGATGACGATGAAGTTCTTCACCGAGAAGTTGCCGGCATCGTAATTCAGGAAAAAGAAATTCGGGTTGTTGCTGGCCTGCAGGCGTTCGATCATGGTGGCGTAGGCGCCGTCGACGATTTTCATGCCCATAGCGGCCTGTTTGCTTTTCAGCTCGTAGTCTTCGTGGCAGGCCGGGCAGCAGAAATCCGCGACCGGTCGGTTGTTCGGGTACGGGGTGATGCGGGTTTCGCCGCAGTTCGGGCAATACACGCACTGGCGGACCCAGTGCTCAGTGAGTATGCGGGCTTTTTGTGAGGCGCTTTGGTAATGCGCGGCTTTTTGTGTGCCGAGCTGCAAATCCATGGTCATCCACAGTCACCCGTTCGCGCATGTGCGAATTACTTTTTCTTGCGGTTGCTGACGAAAACGCGGTTTTCGCGTCGTTCGATTTCGAACAGGCCAATTTCCTTTACGAGATCGCTGAGTTTGGCAAAGCCGTAGTTGCGCGAGTCGAAATCATTGGCGGTCTTGCTGATGTAGCTTCCGATCGGCCCCAGTTGTGCCCAGCCGGATTCATCCGAGCACGCTTCGATGGACGCGCGCAGCAGGGTTGTCAGCTTGGCGTCACCACGCAGCTCTTTGGCAGTTTTGCGCTTGGCCGGCGTTGCGGAAGTATTTTCTTCGGCCGGTTTCGAAAAAACTTCCGTATAGATGAATCGGTCGCAGGCCGATACAAAGGGGCGGGGCGTTTTCTGCTCGCCGAAGCCGTAGACCGGGCGACCCGATTCACGGATGCGGGAAGCCAGTTTGGTGAAATCGCTGTCGCTGGAGACTAGGCAGAAACCGGAGCAATGACCCGCATACAGCAAGTCCATGGCGTCGATGATCATCGCGCTGTCGGTGGCGTTTTTCCCCGTGGTATAGCGGAATTGCTGGATGGGCTGGATGGAGTGTTCCAGCAGCACCTGTTTCCACGGGCCCAGGTTAGGGGTGGTCCAGTCGCCGTAGATGCGCTTGACGCTGGCGACGCCCAGTTTTGCAATTTCGGCCAGCAGCCCTTCAATGATGGCCGGGTTGGCATTGTCGGCGTCGATCAGGACGGCCAGGGAAGGATTGCTTTCGGATGGGTTTGCCATAAATCACGTCCTTGTTCAGTGCATGCAATATTGCGGTGTCGTCACAGGCAGGTTGTGGGCTCCTGCAGCCATGCCGCTGAATGGGTGCGGCTCAATCAATCCCCAGCTGGTCCCACAGTGCATCCACGCGCTGTTTGACGTCCGCGCTCATGGCAATCGGCCGGCCCCATTCGCGGGTCGTTTCACCCGGCCATTTGTTCGTCGCATCGAAGCCGATCTTCGAGCCCAGGCCCGACACCGGCGAAGCAAAGTCGAGGTAGTCGATGGGGGTGTTCTCGATGATGACGGTATCGCGTGCCGGGTCCATGCGGGTGGTCATGGCCCAGATCACGTCCTTCCAGTCGCGCGCGTCGATGTCGTCGTCGGTGACGATGATGAACTTGGTGTACATGAACTGGCGCAGGAAGCTCCAGATGCCGAACATCACGCGCTTGGCGTGGCCGGGGTACTGCTTCTTCATGGTCACCACCGCCAGGCGGTACGAGCAGCCTTCCGGCGGCAGGTAGAAATCGACGATCTCGGGGAACTGCTTCTGCAGGATCGGCACGAACACTTCGTTCAGCGCGACACCGAGCACGGCCGGCTCGTCGGGCGGGCGGCCGGTGTAGGTGCTGTGGTA
>LAHR01005529.1_pt1 | contig 19938 bp, 19 predicted proteins | sample 329641 | NCBI WGS metagenome assembly LAHR01 (sample SAMN03275701, study PRJNA271635) | activated sludge metagenome | isolation source: Sample C-3 Sludge from acetogenic chamber (third chamber) of Anaerobic...
CAGTCCGGGCAGACCATCGGCTCGAACATCATCGTGACTAGCGGTTTCTCGGTCGATGCCGACGGCGACGTGACAGGAAAGTCGTTCACAACCCCGCAGGTCGCAGCGACGGCTGGTGAGGCTGTGCTCTATGCGGCAGAGGCAACCCCGTCTGGTCTGTATACATCCCTCAAGGGACCGGCGAGTGCACCGTCCGGCGGGGCATATTCCTTCCAGTTCACCAACACCCTGCCGAGCGCGGGACAGAGCTTCAAGTTCGGCACGGTGTCAAGCCGTATCGTGCCCCTGGAGTACACGACATATGCAGAGCTCACCGGGGCGACATTCACTGGGGCCGTGCAGCTTCCGGCAGTGGGGACATCGCAGCACAGCCTTATTCTCCCCCACGGCACGGCTCATTCCTCTCCGACGAACGGCGAAATATGGACGACCGCGAGCGGCCTGTACGCAAGAATCAACGGGAGCACGGTGGGGCCGTTCCTCGCATCGGGCAGCACGTTACTCAGCGGTGTGGGAAATCCCGATGACAACAAGGTGTTCACAATGGGTGCCTACACCCTTGAGTTCACCAGTCATCCGACGCCCGCGAACGCGACCGCTACATGGGGAGGCGTGACTATCTCCCAGACTCACGCAGACCCGTCGGCTGGCGCACTGCTCTCTCTTGGATACACGGCTGACGGTGACGCCCAGACGGTATTCCTGGAGTGTCTCGATAACTCCTCGAACGACAGCAAGTTCAAAGTTGGACAGCACGGCACACTGACCATGCCCGATGCCTCGGCGTACATCGCCCTCGGGGCTGACCCGGCAGATCAGGGGGTCTTGAGGCTTGCAAATGCAACCGTGATAGCATGGGAAGATGGCACGGAATGCACCCTGACACATGTGGACAATACGGGCCTGTCGCTGAATCTGGCGCTTGCCGTGGGCGGGGCATTGACGGTCACGGACAACATCTATGCCGAATCAATAACCTACACTGGCACTCTGACCGGCCCTGCCTCCACTGATCCCTATGCACTGCTCAACAGCAGCAGCGGGACCGACTTCTACCTTCAGGCCGACTCGGACGGCTCGCAGATACAGATCAACACAAGCGGCACGGTGGATAGTGGGCTTATCGTCCAGTGGGATACGACCGGCATCATGACGATGGCGAACGGCGAGACGCTGGACAACTCGACGGATGGTAGAATCAAGACCTCTGGCGACTTCGAGATCACCGGCGATGACCTGTATATGGGCACCAATACCGCAGGCTACATCCTCGTAGGCGACGACACCAATTACAATCCCGTGGCCGTTAGCGGACATGCCACGCTCTCATCTGCTGGTGCAGTGACGGTTGTTGACTTCGGGCTTACAACCGACGCCGATGCCGGGGATTACGATATCACATCCATAGACAAACTCGAGGGCTATGATACTGGCGTCTTCATTGACATGGGGGCTGACGGCATCGTTCAGATTGCCTCAGACACCACTATCCACCTCGACCTCTCCGACGAGACTCTGATCCTGGCAGACGGCGGGACGAACATTATAGCCGTTACATCAGACACCTCTGTAGCAACTATCGACCTTGGCCTTATCAACCTCTACACCACTGGTGGACTGAGCGGCAAGATACCCATTGAAGATCATGCCAGCACAGGCAACATCACGGCAGAACCATACTGCTACGGCGGCATAGTGACCAACACCGGGGCATCCGGGGCTATCGTGCTCACCCTGCCCGATGCGTCCAAGGGCATGAGCCTGAAGGTCATCCTGACCGTTGCACAGGACGTTGACATCAACCCGCAGGACGGCGAGCAGATTCTTGTTAAGACGAACGCTGCGGGAGATGCCCTTTCATCAGATGGTGTGATCGGCAGCGCATGTGTGCTGATAGCCGTCAGCGACACGCAATGGATGGCGACCACAGAGGGAACTTGGACCGATGCCAACTAGGAGGCCAGCCATGAAGACCATCAAGAACCTAATCCTTATCGGGCTGGTCCTCCTGACAGCCCTCATCCCGACCTCGGCGCAGACATGGGGTGTGGTCGGACTCAGCTCTGGCTCGGGGGGTGGGGGGGAATGCACCACAGATGCCGTTGACTCGGCCCCCGGCCTCTACGAAACATACGATGCGACTATGGACATCAAAAGTAACGCCCGTGGACAGGGTTTTCAGGTTTCGACGGCGGGGAAAATATCAGCCATCGAGATTTACGTTGGGTACTACCTGGCGGGACCGGAGGAGTTGACGATCAGATGGGGTACTGGGAGCGACCTCACAACATACGTTGCAGAGGCCACAGGGTCACCATCGGCTACCGGGTGGTACAAATTCACGTTTGAAACCAAGGGCGATGTGGTTGCGGAAACCACCTACTATTTTGGCCTCATCGGTGACGGTGCCAGCGGCGGAGATACCAGGATGAGTTACGATGATGTAGACGGGGCCTATGCCAGCGGGGTCCAACGTTCAGCGACGTCTGGGTGGAACATGTACGTATCAGACTCGTCGCACGACCTTGCGTTCAGGATCTATCTATGTGCAGACTGATATGCATCCTCATACTGGTTCTTGGCTTGCCGTTTGGTGCGTGGGGAGAGGTGGTGGTGGATGAGAACTTTGATGATCAGGCCGTATCATCTCCACTGAGTTTGTACTGTTCTTATGGGTCGGCCACCTTTAGTAATTCAATCTATCATGGCTCGTCTGGTTACTCCGTGAGCCAGGACCATTGCCAGGGGGATACGATGGCTATTGTCTCTGGCATAGGGGCATATATGGTGTCGGGCGTCTATATCAGATACTGGGTATATATGCCAGATTCATACTACTTCCCCGGACAGGAGGCGCTGTTCGAGAATTTCAAGGTGAGTAAATATGCTGGAGATACGACACAGGACATTGAAATTATCTGGAAAGGATCGGTTGCCCCATCATACTGCCCAACAGGGATCCAAATATTTTGGCTTGAACCTGGAGATGGAATCGGAGGAACCGGCACTTCGTCTGCCACGTTGTTTGCCGGGGCGAACACGGATTTTGCCGGGAATAAATACCTTACGAAAGGGGTTTGGCACAAGATAGAACAGTATTTTTATATTCCCAACAGTGGTCCTGGAACTGTACGTGTGCAGGTCGATGACTGTGATGTTTATTCGGACAACAACGTGAGCGTGGAACCATCAATATCCCAATACACAGGAGCACAACAAGTCGTGTCGATAAGGGCTAGTAATTCCCCCGCAAGCGGGCATGGCACATGGTATTTCGATGATATGTACATCGTAGTAGGCGAGGGGGACTTATGTGAGAGCGGCTCCTCCCCCTCCACGCCATCTATCCGCAACGGCGGCTTCCGCAATGGAGGTATAAGATGAACCCGATCAAAGCACGGATTCTGTACGGCCTGTTAGGCGTCCTCGCGGTATTCTGTCTCGCCCTCTCCGGGCAGTTCAGCGGAACGGTCAGCTCCGGCTCGGGGGGCGGGGGTGAGGCATCCTGCGATGGATGCAACACCAGCAACGATGCGGTCATAGCGCAGGATGCTTTAACTCTCGTCTCAAATACATCGCAGGCTGGAATATGGCTTGCATGGTCTTTCACAACCACCGGAACCAAGTGTATCACTGGTGGATACTTCGGGTGTGGTGGAAAAAACATGGATGCCACATTTGAGATTTACACCAACAACGCTGGCAGTCCAGGATCGAGGGTTGGTGATGGATATACAAAGTTCAAAACAGATATTCCAGACACCATCGCCGACATAGATTTTATCTTTGATGCCGTTCAGACGTTACCGGCTGGTACATACTGGATTGTGTGGAAAGCAGATGCCACAAATAAACCATCATACGGTTACGGCGAAACCAATACAGGTTGGAAGTATTCAACCAACAGCGGATCTTCCTGGGCTAATTCTAGTTATAACATGAGAGCTGGGGTATACGGATGCGATCCAAGCTAACGATACTATTACTTACCCTATTGTTCATTGCTGGACAGGCGTGGGCAGCTACGCACTATGTCAGCAATAGCGGTTCTGCAACCTGGGCAGACAGTACAAATATATCAACTCCGTGCTCGGTTACTACGGCATTTGCCAATGCAGGTGAAGATGATGTAGTATATTTCAGGGGAGGGACATATAATGTAGGAGCCAAGAACTTCGGAAACACTTATTACGGTTACTACTCGCCGTCAAATTCTGGCTCATCTGGTCATTACATAACATTTCAGGCTTACCCTGGAGAAACGCCTGTTTTCAACGGAACCGCAGGTGGTTCGGGGGATCATTCATACTATGCCACTATATTTGGAGTAGCTAGTAAGAGTTACATCATATTCGATGGTTTTACATTCCAGGCCGACTCAGGAACCAAGATGGCCAGGATGATAATTTATGGTGAAGATGTTTACCCTGGTGGAGCCCATCATATCACGGTCCAGAACTGCATCTTTAATGGTGGATCTACGGTCATTGACAGCACGGATAACGAGGAGGGTATTAGGGTCGAAGATGCTGATTATATAACGATCAAGAACAACACGATATACAATTATGTGACCTCCGCTAATGGATGCTGGCATAATACTTCTGGAACCAAGGCATATCATACTAGATATTGCGTCTATGAAAACAATGAAGTCTATAACTGCTGCGCTGGACTATACGATAAATCCCAAGGCACAAGCAACGTATATCGTTATAACTACGTCCATAATTGCGTAAATGGGATGCTCATTTTCTGTGATGGGTATAGTAACACGTCGGCCCTTGTTTACCATAATCTTGTCACCTACTGTTCCGGGGCTTCCATTGACATGCAGGATGATGACGGAGAACAGGTAACTGATAACGGAGAAATATACAACAATACTATTTATACCACATCAACCGTTGATACCTTGATGAATGTTGCATGGGGCGACAATCACCATGTCTATAACAATATACTCTACGGATCTGCCACGGGATATGGAAAACTTAGGCTGAAGTATGCCACATCCACCGATGAGGTGGATTATAACTGTTATTATGGCGGTAGCTTCAAGAACACCATTAATTACACTGGTTATACCTCTCTCTCTTCATGGCAAGCAGTTACGCTCGATGGTGGGCTACATCCTGACGCTCATGGCATAAACTCCAATCCTGCCTTTGCTAACGGTTCTGGCAACCTTAACACCATAGCTGACTTTGCCATTGAGTCAGGATCTCCATGTTATCAAACAGGTAAATCTGGTGTAAGCATGGGGGCTGACGTTTCCCTTGTCGGAGTCGATGCTGGAGAAGAATACACCACGCCCCCCTCGATCACCGGCGTCATGACCGGCATCATAAGGTAAGAAAGGAGATCATTATATGGCCTTCGATAAGACAAAACCAGCCGGAACCACACCGCTGAAGACTTCGGACGATCAGATCAGGGCAAACAACGAAGCCCTTGAGACTGCCATCGGCCAGGATCACGACTTCGCCACGGGCAGCACCCAGACCGGGAAGCACGACAAGGTCACGTTCAAGGCGCCGACGACCAAGCCTTCCCTGTCCGCTGACGAGGGTGCGCTGTACACCAAGACGGTGAGCACGAAGAGCGAGCTGCACTTCGAGGACGAGGACGGGAACGAGGTGCCCATCACCAGTGGAGGGAAGCTCGCAGCGGTGGTGGGTTCAGCAAAGGCCGTTCTCAGAATTATCAAGGTGAGGTTGGAGTATTTTAACTCCAGTTACAGTAGGATAACGATTACGAGCATATACAACGGGGATACGCTCGAAGCGACGAACGTGGCCGATACATCGACCTATTACACGTTCAACGTCACGGGAAACTGTCTTGGCGTTCTTGGCCTGTTTGTTACAAGCAGGACCGGAAGCGGCGCAGGAGCAGCAGAACCCTACGCATACGTTTCCAGTAATGACATGATCATACGGTTCATGTCCGGCGACTTCGAGGGGAACCTGCCTCTGAACAACATCATAGAATTCACCATCTCCTACCTGACCGACGCATGAGGAGCGCATGAACGACTTCAAGCCCTACCCGATAGATGACCTGAAATACGGCAAGGTCACGGCCAAGAAGCCCTGGCTGTTGCCCCAGGACGCCTTCAAGGAGCTCCTGAACGCCTACGTCGAGCGGGGGGTCCTGAAGAAGCGCAAGGGCTATACCGAGTGGGGCCGCATGGTCCACCTGGTGGAAGATGAATCAGTGGGGACAGGCGATAAGAGCGAGGTCACTTTCTCCGGCACCCTGGCGAACGTGCCTATCAGGGACCTTGAGATCACCGATGGCGTGGAGAAGTTCACCGACAACGGCGACGGGACGTTGACCGGCGATGCCGGAGGGGTCGGAACGATAGTGTACGAAACGGGGGCCTTTTCCGTGACTTTCAATGCTGCCCCGGAGATCGATGCCGACATCACGGCCGATTATAACTTCTACCCGGGCCTTCCGGTCATGGGGATCTGGGAGCACTACACGGCGACCGGCAGATATCTCCTGGCCTTCGACACCAAGAGAATGTGCAAGTACAACACGACAACGAGCCTGCTCAACGACATGGCCGAGGAGGACACCTGGACCGGCCTGGATTACAACTTCTTTCATTGCTGCAGCGCGACCGACGACAAGATTTACATAACGAACGGGGTTGACCAGATCAGGACCTGGGACGGAACCGACCTTGAGGCGTTCGTGGTGGACTACACGGGCGGGTCCTCCAACAAGGTGGCGACATGCAGGTTCATCTTCGAGTACCACGGGCACCTGGTGCTCCTGGCTCCCACCGAGGACTCGGTCTTCCGTGGCCGGAGGTGTCGGAGCAGCGCGGCAGGGACGTATACCGACTGGCCCTCCTACGGGTGGGTCGACGCCCCGACGCCCGACGAGATTCAGGGCGCCCAGATGATCGGCAACGTCCTGTACGTCTGGTTCAAGGAGAGCCTCTGGAGGCTGAACTACACCGGGATCTATACCAGCCCGTTCGAGTGGGAGCGGGTGAGCCCTGAGGAGGGCCTGTATGCCCCGTTCTCCCCGGTGACCATCGAGGGGAAGAGCTACGGCATCGGAAAGAGCGCCATTATCGGCACGGATGGCGACCAGGTGTGGGAGGCCGACCAGACCATTCAGGACTGGATCAACGAGAACTATGACAAGGCTAAGGTGAGCTACTGCTACGGGAGCAGGCACCGGGACCTCCGGCAGATATGGTGGACGTTCTGCGACGTGGGCAGCGAGTACCCGGACAGGGTGCTTGCCTATGACTACCGGGGCGGGGGATTCTTCCCGTTCACGCTGTCCTTCATGTGCTTCGGGTCCTACACGGCGGGCTCGACCCTGACGCTGGATGACATCGAGGAGGCCTGGGACGACATAGAGTGGTCCTGGGACAGCCCCGCGAACGTGGCGGGCTACCCGATCAAACTGGCCGGGACGCATGACGGCTATATCATGCAGTGCAATGACGGGTACGCCGACAAAGGGGAGGCCATCTCCTTCGAGTTCGGGACCATGGAGCTCAACCCGTTCAACAAGGAGGGCAGGGAAACCACGCTGGGGTGGATAGACCTGCTCGTCACGGCGCACGATGATACCGAGGTCACCGTGGACTTCTACGTCGACCACGGGGACACGGCCTACCTGACCCGGACGCTGTCCTTCAAGGACGAGCGGGGCGGCAGGGAGCTCGTCTGGAAGAGGCTGGAGGTCGGATGCTGCGGCGGGTTCCACCGGTTCCGGGCGTACCACACCGCCAGCGGACAGCCGGTTGAGATCCACGCGATAGTGCCGTACTTCAAGCCGGAGGGGGCGATTCGTGAGTATTAAACGCTTCCAGACGCCACCGAGGACATTTAGGGAAGACGAGGAGAAGGGCACCCTGAAGAGCGCCCTGAGATACATAACCAAGCTGGAGGACAACCTCACCTACATTTTCGGGGAGATCCTGAACCTCCTGAACAAGCGGTACACGGGCACGGCCACCTGGAACCCGGGGAGCATCAACAACGGGGCTCAGTCGAGCACGGACGTAACAGTCACAGGGGCTGCGGTCGGAGATCCGGCCTTTGCAGGGTTCTCCCCGGTCACGGCCGCCGGCTGGGTCATAAGCGCCGTGGTGACGGCAGAAAACACGGTCAAGGTTACCCTGGTGAATCACACCGGGGGCGCTGTGGACCTTGCCAGCGGAACGGTGACGGCAATCGTATGGAAGGGATAGACATGCAGAAGGATATATGGGAACTGACGCCTCTGAGGATCTACGATCTCAGGATCGTGCCGAGGAAGCTGCTGGAACAGGTCAAGGGCCTGGAGTGGAACATCGAAAGGGTGTACGCCCTGAGTGAGAACATCTGCTCCAACCCGACGAACCTGATCTATGTGTTCTACGACAAGGAGAACATCATCCACGGGTTCCTCTGGGCGCGGATCAACATTCTCGACGAGAACCTGTATGTGAGCATCCTGTCCTTCGACGAGGAGTACCAGGGGGTGAACGGGGCGGCCATCGACGCGGCCTATGCCCTGCTCAACATGGTCAGGAACGATGCGAACCTGAAGAAGATCATCTGGAGCACGACCAGGCCGAAGGCATACGAGAAGCACGGGTTCAAGCGGTCAAAGAAAATCATAATGGAGGGCTGAGACATGGGAGACTTTCTATTCGGATCACCGCCTGACGTCGATATGAAGAACACCCTGACGCCGGAACAGCAGAAGGTGCTGGCGTCGCTCAATACGTCCCTCCTGAATGTGCTGTTCAACCCTGGAGGTGGCGCAGGAACAGGTGGTGCCGTGACGCCAACGACCGGAGCAGCAGGGGCGGGATCGGTGACGCCGACGGCATCTGCCGGCCGAAAGATCGTGGGATACGATCAGGACGGCAGGCCGCTCTGGAGCAACAGCACGTCGAGCGCGGCGGTAGCGGCAGGGGCGACCCCGTGGGCGCAGCCTTCGCCTCTCGCGGACCACGGAACAACCCTGGCAGGGGCCCCGGTCTACGAAGGCGACATGACGGCAGGCCCGTCGAGCATCCAGAACAAGATCTTCAGCCAGATCCCGGGGCTCCTGGGCGGCATCGGAGGCGACAAGACCGTGAACAGCGCCCTTGACTCGTTCCTGAACAAGTACAAGGGAGGGTACAGCGCAAAGTCCTTTGACCCGACGAGCACCCTGAATATGTTTCAGAAGTCAATTTTTGATCCTGCCATGAAGGGATACAAGGAGGAAACCCTGCCCCAGATCGCGGAGCTGTTCGCCGGGAGAGGCTCGTTCGACAGCGGCGGGACCCTGCACACCATGACCGAATCGGCAGAGGACCTCATGGGCTCACTCATGGGCACCAAGGCGTCCATGCTGGACAGCGCAAAGAACGCCTGGGACAACATGGAGATGAACAAGTTCCTTGGTATCAACAGCATGATCCCCGGTGTGGCAGGCGCCAAGACGAGCAATGTCTCGGCGGGGCTTGCCGGTCTGCCCTACGCCATGGCGGCAGGCGACACCCAGCAGGGACTCGATCAGTTGGATATCAACGAGCTGATGTCCAAATGGACCCAGGGGCAGCCGTACAACAACCCGTACCTGAACATTCTGCAGATGGCCCTCGGGACTCCTGCCATCACGCCTGTAGTGAATGGTGGCAGCACGGGGTTCCTGGATGCCATGGCCCCCGGGATAGGCATGGCCGGCGGGGCAAAGCTCATGTCAATGCTCGCATCATAGGAGGTGAATTATGGCACCTGGCGCAGTCTACGTTCCACAGTGGGATCCTTGGCAGGGGCTTCGGCAGGGAATCCTGCAGCTCGCCATGGGATACAGCAGGGGGCTCGAGAAGCAGGACATGACCGGTCAGATCGCGGAGCTCATGGCGAACCTTCCGGGGACGAGAGAGAAGCAGACGCTCTTCCCTATGGCCATGAATCAGACAGGTGGAACGCCAGCACCAGGCGAGGGCATCTCACCGAGCGGCGGCGTGGACACGGGGACTCCTGCAGCGCCTGCCATAGTGGAGCAGGTTCCGGAACCATTCGATCTCCAGAAGGTCATGGGCGGGATCAAGGACCCGAACCTTGCCATGGGTATTCTTCCGACCATGATGAACTACGATTCCGAGAGCAAGCGCATGGCAGCCGCCGAGAAACTGGCAGAGATGAGGGAAGCATTCGAGCAGGCGAAGCTGGACAATGAGCCGGTGAAGATCACGGCATGGAAAAAGGCCGGGAACGAGTATCAGCCATTCACGGTGACCGTGAAGAGAAAGAACGTGCCGGACGTAGAGGCCAGGTTCCAGGAGAAGGGCTACTATGTGGGGGAAACACCGAAGGCGATACCGCAGGGGCCCCATAAGGTGATAAGCTACAAGGACCCCATCACTGGCCGGTTTGTTCAGAAAGATACGGTTACGGGACAGATCATGGACTATCCCGGGCAGGGCGAAGGCGAGAAGGCTCCTACTCAGAAAGAGGCAGCAAACAAGATATCGGATATCGACAAGGCCATCTTCTCGCTGGAAACAAAGGGGACTCTCGGTGACCCCATAATGGCCATGCTGGCCGCGAGCAATCCTGGTCTTGTAGATCAACTCAAGGGCGACCCGAAGGAGGCGATCAAGACCCTCGAGGCAGAGCGGGAATATTACCTGCCCTATGCCCCGAAGCAGATACAGGACAGGTATGACAAGCCGAAAACCGACAACACCCCGAAGGTGCTCAGTGATCCGGCCAAGGCGAAGGCATACCTCGATGCTGCGGGAGGCGACAAGGAGAAGGCCCGGAAGCTGGCCAGGAAGGATGGTTGGACCTTCTGATGCCCGACATCTTCGACCAGGTGGCAGGCGGGACGGCTCCAAAGGGTGACATCTTCGACCAGGTAGCACCTACAAAGAAGCCTTCTCCGTTCAGGGATGTTATCGAGAAGGCGTTTAATGCCCTGTACGGTATGAACCTTGGGCAGGGGGAAGAGGCGCTCTATGGAACACCGACCGGCAGGGCTCCATCCGCACCCGGCAAGATGGGCTTCTTCGAGAAGAACGTCATTCCTGAGAGCCCTCCTGTACCGCTCAGTGAACGGGAGATGTACCTGTCCCCAACCCCAGGGGCGCCACCTCGGCCACAGGAATCCATCCGCAGCGGCGAGCCTACCCCTGCCATGGACACCCTGAAGGCCCACGGCAAGAATATCCTCTCGGCGGCAGACCAGGTTCATGCCCACACCATGGACCTCATGGCCGGACTCGGGAAGATCATTGAAGAGGCCGTGCCCGGATACTCGGGGACATGGCTCAGGCAGAAATACCAGGAGCTTGCCCGGAAGGACCTGGAGCTTGCCGAGGAGTTCAAGACCGACCCGCAGGGCGCAGCAGACAAGCTGACCAAGGCGGTCCTGCAGGGCGTCGTGAGCCTTGGAGATCCGACCCTTCCGCTCATGGCGAACCCGGCAGCGTTCGGCACGGTTTCCGCGATAGCTGCTTATGGTCAGGGTCGGCCGGTCGATCAGAGCATCATCGACGGGCTCAAGAGCGGCATCGTGGCCAAGGGATTCGGCAAGGTCCACGGGCTTAAGCCCACCGAGGCGGCAGGGAAGATGGGGGTGATAGGCGCGACCGAGGCGGCGACCGGGACACCCGGAGGCATTGAGGAGAAAGCCCTTGCAGGTCTTGAAGGCGGCATTACGCAGGGCATCTTTGGCGGCATGGCAGCGTCCCGGCTTGGACCGAAGGGCAGGGATGCATACAAGACGAATGCCCCGATTGTAGGCCATGAGAAGGCCCTGGAAATGGCCAGGACGGTTGAGGCGCAACAGCCGCCGAAAGGGGACATCTTCGACAGGGTAGCAGAGAAAAGACCCCCTGAGATGCCCAAGGCCGAAACGGGCAAGGCAACCATGCCGCCTGCACCCGAAAAACCCCAGGGCGGCGAAATTGTGAAGGCTGGCGAGGTTGAAAATACTGTCAGGGGTGATATAATACCCCCTGTGACCTCCAAAGAGGGGCCGGGCGATAAAACCACCGAAGCAACCCCTAAGCCCGATGGTGGGATAATCCTTGATAAAAATGATAAACCACTTGTTGTTTACCATGGTCAATCCAGCACGACCATCATCCCAGAGCAGGCCAAAAATGAAGCCACTGATATTAGGAATAAGGCATATGAAATTGAAAATATACTCCGATCTAAATATGGCGAAGATGAGAATGGATATAGAGTCCATTTATGGAATCAAGATCCATTATATGCAACCATGAATGATCTTTACAATAAAGCAGCATTGATAGAAAAAGATGCTTCTTTTTATAGGGCCGGTCTCGATAACAACGCATTTGATCCCGAAAGATCAAAAGATATCGGAATGCATTTCACTGTTGACCCTGATGTTGCTGGAAGAATAGGCAAAACAGGAACCGTTTTCCCTGTTTACCTACAAGCAGATAAATTAATCAGGGTTAAGGATATATTCTCACGATACCAAGGGCTTGAGGATGCCTTATATGAGCTTGCTGATAAGGGTATAATAACAAACAAGGAGGCCAACTCATTAAATAAAAAGGCCAAGAAACTTGACGCATTAAATTATGAAGACGAGAGAGATTGGGGGCAGAGTGACGGAGTGAGAGCCTTCTGGAAAGAACTGAATGCCATAATGAGCAAGAAAAAAGGGCTCGCCCTTGTCTATGAAAATGAAGTGGAGGGTGGTGGGGATAGTTATGTGGTTTTCCATAATGATCAAATAAAATCTATATATGATCTCCCTAACCTCACCCGCCCCTCGGAGATGGGGGGCAAGACAGCCCTTTCCGACATCGGTGAAGCCCCCGGACAGCAGACAGGCAGAAAGATACCCCCTATCATCACCACCGAGCAGAAGAAGCGGCAGGCCAAGGCGAAGGCGGTCAAGGAGCAGCAGCTCAAGGTGGAGAGCGCCGAGGATGCAAAGAAGGCCGTCCATTCCATGATCAGGGAGCGCCGATATCGTTTGAACCTGGCGACTTATGAATCGAACCTGTTCATCAATGAGATCGAGCGGGCCACCTCACGGGAACAGCGCGAAGTCATCCCGTTTATCATAGAGAATACCGACGTTCCCAGGGGCCTGAACCGCCCGGACCTGGAAAAGATCCACGCAGCGGAGAAGGCGAACCTAGCCCCGATAGCCCGACAGGTGAAGGACCACTTCGACAAGGGCTGGCAGAAGATGAAGGAGAGCACCCCGGATATGTCAGCCGAGCAGATCGAGGACTATGTTACCCATATCTGGGACGTCCCCAAGGGCAAGAAGCGGGAGGTAACGAGCTGGTTCACCACGCAGAACCGATTCCTGAAAAAGAGGTTCATCGAAACCATCAATGAAGGCGTGGAGAAGTTCGGGCTTCAGCCGAAGACCCTGGACATTTCCGAGATCATCCGCATCCATGACAGCGTCATGAACCGGGTCATTGAGAACAACCGTTTCGTCGAAGACCTGAAGAAGCTCAGGAAGGACGGCGTACCCCTTATCGAGAGGGCAGACAAGGCCCCGCAGGATTGGGCCTACTTCGACCATCCCGCACTGAGGAGGGGGCTGATCATCCCCGGTGAGGCCAAGATGGGGGAGAAGGTTTCTCCCGAGCTTGCCGACATCCTGGCAGAGATGGGCGTCGCCATCGGCAGGAGGATTTCGCCCGTGACGTTCGGGAAGCCGACATGGAAGGCAGGGGAGTACCGGCCCGGCGATACCCCGGAGGTCAGGTTTCAGCGGTTCATGTCGAACCGGACCATTGCCCATGAGATCGGTCACCACCTGGACGCGGCCCTGGGCCTGGGCGATAAGTTCCTCAACAAGTACAAGACCGAGCTCTACGAGGTGAACAGGAAGCGGATTGAATCGTTCGCGGGGACCGACAAGGAAGCCTATGCCAAATCGACCGAGGAGCAGATCGCGGAGTTCTTCGCCATTCTGTTCACCAACCCGGACCTTGCGAGCAAGGTGGCGCCCACCGCGACGGCCGATGCCCTGACCAGACTGAAGGGCGATGGGGTCATGACGAAGCTGGTAGGGTTCGACTTCGAGAAGAACGCGAAAAACCTGATCGAGGAGCGGCTCGACACGATGGTCAAGCTCCCGGTCAAGGTCCATCCGGACCTTGAGGCTCCGTTGAAGGTGATATTCGAAAGCCGGATGACTCACCCGGCAATTCAGGCGTTCGAGACAATGAACGGCATCCTGAAGAAGACTGAGCTTAGTCTTTCCCTGTTCCATCATGTGGCCCTCGGTGAAACCGGGATCGGCACCATGGGCCTACCGAAGACCTTGGGTATCTACTTCAATCCGGTCAAGATTTTCAAGGCCATGTGGCGCGGGGAGTACGACATCTACAAGAAGGAACCCATTGCCAGGGACGCCATAGAGCACGGCCTGCAGGTGGGCGCGACGTCCGACATCCCCGTGAACATGATCCAGACGAAGTTGAACGACATGGCCAGGAAGACCAGGAATGTCCTGGTGATCAACAAGGCGACGGCCTTCCTGAGAACATTCAACGAGCAATGGGACAAGGCCCTCTGGAATTACCTGCATGACACCCTGAAGCTGCAGGGCTATGAGTCCCTGTGCGCGAAGATGGACCCAGCCAAGGACATCAAGGCACAGAAGGAGGAGATTGCTCAGTTCGTGAATGACACGTTCGGCGGTCAGAATTGGGATGTCCTCATGGTGAGCCCCAAGTCGCTTCAACTCATGTCCTGGTTCCTGCTCTCCCCTGACTGGACACTCTCCACGCTCCGGCAGGCCCTTGCCCCTACCGGCATCGGCACGATTCACAAGGAAGCAGGCAGCGCACTCAGGAAGAAGATGGGCGCCCATTTCTGGATCAAGGCGGGCCTGTACTTCGGCCTTGGCATTAACATGCTCAATTACATGAACCGGAAGAGGGACGAGAAGGAGCACCCGGAATACTACGAGGGAGAAGAGCGCGGATTCCTCGACAGGACCATGGCAGGCAACACCATCGGCCACAAGACGCACCTCTTTGCCGGCCGTTACGAGGACGGCACGGAAAGATACGTCCGATGGGGCAAGCAGTTCAGAGAGCTTCCCGAGATGTTCTTCGATGACACCGGTTTCTCTCCGATCAGCGCGACCATCAAGAAGATCGGCGGCAAGATGGCCCCAGCCCTTCAGCTCGCATCGTCCATCCTGACCGGCTCGTCCCTGTCAGGCTTCAGAAACGACGACATCAACGGGAAAGAAGGATGGGACAAGGTCTACGGGATAGCGAAGACCATCTTGAAATCACCGTTCCCGTTCAGTTCGCGGACCCTCTTCGATGAAAACAAGGAATTCCATGCAACAGACCTTGCCATGCCGAGCTCGAAGGGCCTGACCCGGTATCGCTCCATGGAGCTGTTCAAGCTGGCCGTGGCCAAGGGCGACGAGAGGATGCTGAAAGAGGTGTACCAGGAAACCCTGAGAAACAACCTTCCGGCCTACACCCTGTTCAATGCGTCACTGGCCCAGCTCAAGGCAGAATCCACCAAGGAGTACAACGAGGGCCTGAAGAGCATAGCCGACATTCAGGAGAGGGCGAAGCAGGTAGAGACACCCCTTGAAGCTGCACGGCTTGCCAGGATCATGAAGCGCATGATTAAGGAGAATGCCGACCGGATGGCAGGGATGAGGCTGCTCGATGCGGCGATCCTGAACCTGAGAAAGTACCAGATCCTAAATGAGGCCGAGGCGGGTGGCAAGAAGTAGCCAGATCACGACCAGGGCGACGAGGAGCTTCAGGAGGAGGCGGGTCATGGGTTATACTTCCATATTACCAAAGTCGCGGGAATGTCCATCACTTCTCCGACCATCACTTCCCTTGATGACAAGACGATCTTGTCCCTGCATACAGGCGGCACATATTCCCTGATCTGTTCCTGCAGCACCGTTATTGCTTTTCTTGCCTCGTCGCTGTCAAAGGAATGGTGGCCGGACAGGTAGACATAATCGCCATACTGGTGCCGAGGATCAAAGCGCGGATAAGCATTCGCATCATAGGGTTCGTTTAGGATTGCCCTGACGGAAGCAGGCACCAGACTCACGCCCAGAGCAGCACAGGCCATTTTCATAAACTGGCGGCGGGTTATCATGGCCTTTCCTCTTTCTTCTTCGTCCATTTGCTGGCTATGGTAATATGCTTCCTCCTCCCACTGTCTGCGTGTCATCTCTTCTTCATGCTGCCTTCTCATCATCAATTCATGCTGGCGTTCTTCGTATTCCCGTTCTTCCCTGACTCGCTCTATCCTGTTGTGTTCGGTGCGATAGCCGTCATCGTAGGCGTTTCGGCGTTCGCTGAATGGGTCATAATCATATTGATGCCTTCTATATCCGTACTCAGCATCTCGTTCGCCTTGCCTCTTTGCATCACGATTTCCATCATTCCATCTATCGTAATAGCTCACTCCCCCTCCTTCCTCAGCCCCCGCACCTCGTCAATCAGGTCGGAGAGGATTTGCCTTATTCTCTTTCTGCCTGTTAAGCATGTAGGGTAGACAAGCTCCGTATACCGCTCCACCATCTCCTGCTTGTCGGGGGAGGGCTTGGCATCGTATTCCCAATCCTCACAGATGGACTTGAGCAGCGGGCAAGGCGATGCAAGCTCAAGCTCATATATCTTCTTCACCGCTTCGTCCAGTCGGGCGGCGAGGTCGAGGATGGCAGTTGTCTGTAGCCTGTCGAACGGATACTGTAATGCGTCACGATTCATCATGTTCTGTAGGTCTTCAATCGCTCTCATCTCTGCTCCTTTCAATCCGGGGCCTGTGGTAGCGCCCCGGTGGAGGGGTCTAGCTGTTCTGTTTGTCGATCTCGGTGTTCAGCCAGGTCAGGGCTTCGTCATACTGATCTGCCGGGAGGTCTTCGATGTTGTTGATCTCGAACCTGCGCTTGAAGGCTGCGACCGAGAGTTGGAACTCGTTCATCTGCTGCGAGATGATCTGCGCCTGGGGCATGGTGATCTTGCCCTTCCCGTTCCCGTTCGTCTTCGGGGGCTCCTCGGTGGGCTCGGCCTTCCTGGTGCGGGTGGCCTTGGGCTTGTCGGTTTTCTGGATCCAATCACCGAGGGCCTTCTTGAATCCCTCGAGGTCACCCATAGCGGATGCCTTCACCTCATCGATGGTTGCTTTCTCAGACTTGGCGCACAGGTCCAGGAATGCCTCGACCTTGGCCTGGTCGTAGTCCTTCAGGGCGTCATCGAAGGCCACGGGGTTCCTGTCCACCTCGGAGAAGTCGGCATCCATGAAGTCTATGCCTTCCCCACCCTCGGCCTTAATGTCGTTCTCGATGGCCTCGGCCACGTTGTAGGAGATGTCTGCGGTCTTTGAATGTCGCCTGATGACGGTCTTCTTCATCATCTCCTCGAAGCTGTACCGCCATGCTTTGGAAAACTCGTTCTGCTGGTTCTTCTGGGCGAATCGGTCCCTAACGGCCTCGACGTCCGACACGCTCATGATATCGAAGTCGAACCCGCCGTCCTTGTACCGGATCACCGAGTACGCGGCTATGGCCTTCCCCCTGGCCGCACCGTCCTTGGGCAGGGTGTGCTTGATGTCAGGGTTCGTGCCAAGGGTGACCTCATACTGATCATTTTCATGGATGGTGAACGAGAACATATTGCTGACGTTCGGGCTCCTGCGGATCAGGGTGACGAGCCCCTTGTAGTCGATGATCAGGGTGCACTCGCCCTTGTAAGGGATAAGGTGGGCCTGCCGTCCGTCAGGAACGAGGCCATACTGAGCGCACTGGATGACAGACCGGATGAGGCTCTGCCATGAACAGGCCATCAGCTTGGCATCCTTGGAAATGGCCGTGAAGGCGATCCTCGCGAGCCGCTCCGGGGTGACGCCGATTTCTGGAAGGGCAGCCTTGAGCTGCCCGATGGTCTTCTCTGAAAAGAGCGCGGTCTGGATGTCGTTCGCCCTCTGCTTCAGTTCCGTTAATTGTGTTCCCATGTATTTCCCTCCTTGTTTTTCAGGGTCTATCCGATCCTGATCTGTTCCTTTTGGTAGATCTTCACCCCGGGGATCTCCCGGGTACCGAGCCTGACGGCATCCCTGATTTTTTTCTCGTCCACACACAGGTAGTCCCGGGGGATGGCGTTGGCATCTTCGATGTCGAACGCCCAGACCATGGCCGTGCTGCTCTTGGCTCCTCCCTCGGTGCGGAGGACTGCAGGCGTGGTGGGCGCCGTTGGCATCTCGACCTTGACCTGCTTGGCCTCGGCCTCGCTCATTCCGGCTTCGATGGCATCCTCCTGCAGCTTGCGGTTCAGTTCATCGGCAAGGCGCCTCTTCTCGGCCTCCTCCCTCTGGATCCTGATCCTCTCCTGCTGCTGCCATGCCGCGACCTTGCCCTTGGCCTCCGACTCGATGACGGCCGCGCGGTCGGTGAACAACTTGGCAAACCCCCGGGCCTCCTTGATCCTGGCCTCGGGCTCCTGGATGATGGCCTTCAGGGCAGCATCGATCTGCTTGGCCGCCTTCTTCGCTCCGGCTGCAATGTCGATGCACCTGGCCGCGCTCTCCTGGTCGGTGACAACCAGGGCCTTGACGGCCTCCATGCTCTTATCCAGGGCCACGGAAACCTCTTCAGCCTTGGCCTGGGACTTGATGACGTCCAGGGGCATGACTACCAGGGCGCCTGGAAGAAGCCCTGGCCTTGCCTTTGTCTTCTCCTTGGTCACATATCCAGCTTCCTGTGCTACCTTTCCGAAGTCCATATTCCCCTCCTTATTTTCCATCCTTGAAGTATTTCCAGGCCGTCAGGGAGCCCATGAAGGCCTCCAGGCCTCGGATCCGTTCGTTCGGTCTGATCTCGTCGAAAATGGGGCGCTTTCCCTCGGGGTGCAGGCGCAGGGTTCCACCGCGCTCGACCGGCAGGGCGAGAGTCACGGCCACCAGGTTCATGTATGCGGCTATCTGGGCGTTCCACGTCTTGAGGTGCGTCCTCGGGGTCTTGAGGTCCACGACCGTCAGGGCCTCATCCCCGTGATACCTGACCACTAGGTCAGGGTGCCCCATGTAGCCGAAGCTCTGGCAGGTGAACTCGGCCTCAACTGCCACGACCTCGGCTATCAGGTTAAACCACTGATCGAAGCTCTGGAGGTAACCGGCGATGTCTGCAGGCCTGGGAGCCCAGAGCCCCCGGGCTATGCTGGCACATGCCTTGTGTACCCTGGTGCCCCGCTCCGCTGCAGCCTCGAGGACATGATCCGGCACCATGGAGAAGTCGGACCAGGGTGAGAGGATGGTGGTGACCGATGGGGTCACTTGCACACTCTCCCCACCATAAGCTCGGCCTGGGCCTGCTTGTACCCCGCCTGTTCCCCGTGCCGGTAGGCGGCGTAGGAGCAGACACCGAGGGCCACGGTCACGGCCAGGACCAGGGCGATGATGTCAACGGCGAGGGATAGGCGGGTCATACCGCCCTCCTGTCGATGCAGGCCGCACAGGTACACCACAGAGCATCCCATGTGAGATGATGGCGGGGTGATACCTTCGGATAGTGGTCAACGTCCTCAACCCTCTGCCGTGCCCCTTCCTCCAGTTCCTTCCTGACGAGATCCTGAAGGACCATTGCGAACATCTGGTCCTTGTCGTAGCGGTCAAGGATGAGCTGCTCGATGGGGTTCATGTCCAGTTCGATGCCCTCTTCGTTGTAGTACTTCCTCGTCAGGTGGATCTCCTCGATGTCGAGGAGCATGCCGGTGCCGGTTTCCCGCTCCGGCGGCTCGACGTAGACGTGGACTTCGAGGTCAAGTTCTCCGTAACGGATTGTGACTGTGTGGTTTGACATATCCCCTCCTTTGCCTTGCGGCGTTTCAATGTTATCGGCAAATGCTAAGGTAAAGATAATTCGATATGCACACAAAGTCAATAGGAAAATAAAAATAATTTGCAAAGAACGCCA
>LAHR01000830.1_pt1 | contig 19451 bp, 16 predicted proteins | sample 329641 | NCBI WGS metagenome assembly LAHR01 (sample SAMN03275701, study PRJNA271635) | activated sludge metagenome | isolation source: Sample C-3 Sludge from acetogenic chamber (third chamber) of Anaerobic...
CTGCAGGTGGGTGAAGCCGGGCATGATCGTATCGGCCTCGCGCTCGGCGAGGGCGACCAGCGCCTGCTGCAGGCGGGTCAGCTCGCGCAGGATGGAGTCGGTTTCGTCGCGCAGCCACAGCCGCATGTCGGTGGCGACCTGGTCGTTGCGCGAGCGGCCGGTGTGCAGTTTCTTGCCGACGGCACCGATGCGCAGGGTCAGCTCGGTCTCGATGTTCATGTGCACGTCTTCGAGGGCCACCGACCAGCTGAAGCGGCCGGCCTCGATGTCGGCACGGATGGCTGCGAGGCCGTCGCAGATGGCGCGGGCCTCGGCATCGGTCAGGATGCCGGCTTTCGCCAGCATGGTGGCGTGTGCGATGGAGCCGGCGATGTCCTGCCGGTACAGGCGCTGGTCGAAGCCGACCGAGGCGGTGAAGCGTTCGACGAAGGCGTCGGTGGATTCCTGGAAGCGGCCGCCCCAGGGTTTTTCCCGCGAGGGGTTGTCAGGGGTGTCCTGGCTCATGCGGCGGCCCGTGCCTCAAGGGTTGTCGGTGTGCGGCCGGCCTTGGCTGGTTGGCGTTTGTCCGGGCAGCGCGTAACATCGGGGGGCATTATACCTGCATAGCCGGATAACGATAACTCACGGAATGCCCCATGCGCGAAGCGAATGACCAGCGCCGGACGGCCGACGGTTTTTTCCTGCCCGACCTGTGTGCCATCCAGCCCCTGCTGCTGCTGATCGTGGTATCGCAGCTGGTGGCCATCCTGGTGGTGCTGGCCCGCAGCGGGCTGGCCGGTTTCGACTGGGCCGGTTTCGGCCTGGTGTCGTTCTTTGCGCTGTGGGTGGCCGTGCCGGGGGCCTTCCTGCTGTGCCGCCTGCGGCCGCAGCTGGCCCGCCTGCCGGGGGCCTGGGGCGCGGTGGCGGCCTATGCCATCGTGCTGGCGCTGACTGCGGTGGTCAGCAGCGGCGGGCTGATGTTCCTGCGCCTGCAGCCGGGCCTGCAGGCTGCCGACCTGCCGGTCGTGCTGGGCCATGTGCTGATGGCCGGCATCGTCACCGGCATCATGTTCCGCTACCTCTACCTGCAGCAGCAGCTGGGGCAACAGCAGCAGGCCGAGCTGCGGGCGCGGCTGGATGCCCTGCAGGCACGCATCCACCCGCATTTCCTGTTCAACAGCATGAGCATCATCGCCAGCCTGATCCCGACCCGGCCGCAGGCCGCCGAACAGGCGGTGGAAGACCTTGCCGAGCTGTTCCGGGCCAGCCTGGCGCGGGCCGGCACCGAGGTGACCCTCGGCCATGAACTGGAGCTGTGTCGGCGCTACCTGGCGCTGGAGGCACTGCGGCTGGGCGATCGCCTGCGTGTGGAATGGCAGGTCGATGGCGTGCCCGAGCAGCTGCCGATCCCGCTGCTGACCCTGCAGCCGCTGCTGGAAAACGCCGTGGTGCACGGCATCCAGGGGCGGGTGGACGGCGGCACGGTGCGGGTGGTGATCCGCTACCAGCAGGGCCGCGTGGCGGTGGAGGTCAGCAACCCGCTGGCCGAGGCCGGCCAGCCCGCTGCCGGCAGCAGCAATGGCAACCGCATGGCGCTGGACAACATCCGTGACCGCCTGCGCAACCTCTACGGTGACGAGGTGGTGCTGGACCTGCAGTGCAGCGACGGCCAGGCCGTGGTGCGCCTGGCCTACCCGGTGCGGGGCATGGCCGCATGAACCGCGTGCTGGTGGTCGACGACGAGCTGCCCAGCCGCGAGCGCCTGGTGCGGCTGGTTGCGCAGCAGGCGGGCTACAGCGTGGTCGGCGAGGCCGGCAACGGCCGCGAGGCCGTCGAGCGCTGCCATGCCCTCAACCCCAACATCGTGCTGATGGACATCACCATGCCCGGCATGGACGGCCTGTCGGCGGCGCGCCTCATGGCACGCATGGAGAACCCGCCGGCGGTGATCTTCTGCACCGCGCATGACCAGCACGCGCTGGAAGCCTTCGAGCTGCAGGCAGTGGGCTACCTGGTGAAACCGGTCAATGCCGCGAAGCTGGCCGCCGCACTGGCGCAGGCTGCCCGGCTCACGCGCGGCCAGGCCGAGGCGCTGGCGCGGCAGGCGAAACTGCCGGCAGCGCGCAGCCACATCGTGGTGACGCGCAAGCACGGCATCGAGTTGCTGCCGGTGGCGGAGATCCGCTGTTTCCGCGCCGACCAGAAGTATGTCGAGGCGCTGTACCCCGCCGGCGAGGCGCTGCTGACCGAAACGCTGAAGGAGCTCGAGGACGAATTTGCCGGCACCTTCGTGCGCGTGCACCGCAATGCGCTGGTGGCGCTCGCGCATGTCGAGGCCATCGAGCGCGATGACGACGGCCAGGAGCGCGTGCGGCTGAACGGCATCCGCTGGCAGCCGGTGGTCAGCCGGCGCCAGGTGGCCGAACTCAAGCAGCGCCTGCGGGGCTGATGCCTACCACGGCTTGTAGGCGTGGAAGTAGCCGCGCAGCAGCTTGCCGCTGCAGTACCGCCAGGGGATTTCCTTGAGTATCGCGCGTGCCAACGGCTTGTCGCCGTGCTTGGCCAGCGCCAGCACGCTGCTCAGGCGGTAGCGGTTCACCACGGCGTCGTACAGCGGGTGATCCTTGTACGGGGCATAGGTGGCCATCATGTTCTCGTACATGAAGCGGTAATTGCGGTAGGTGTTGCTGCCGTGCTTGCGGTAATACAGCAGGGTGTCGGGCAGGCCGGCCATGCGGTGGCCGCGTGACAGCAGCTTGAACCACAGGTACATGTCTTCCAGGCGGATGTTGGGTGCGTAGGCACCTTCCTGCTCCAGCACGCTGCGGCGGATCATCGAGCTCGATGCCGGGATGCCGGCCTTGCGCTGCGCAAACAGGTCCTCGAAATCGAGCTCGCGGTAGGGGAAGGACTTCTGCTTGCCCTGCACCACGCCGTGTTCATCGATCACCAGCATGTTGCCGCCGCACACGGCGATGTCCGGGCGTGGCTCCATGAAGTGCACCTGCTTTTCGATCTTGTCGTGCGTGAAGATGTCATCGGAACCGATCTGCGCGATGTACTTGCCGTGCGACAGCGCAATCGCCTTGTTCAGCGTGGCAGCCAGGCCCTGGTTGGCCTGTGCCTCGAAATAAAAACCGTGCCGCTGCTGCAGTGCGCGGATTTTCTCCACGCTGCCGTCCGTGGAGCCGTCGTCGATCACGATCAGCTCGATGGGGGCATAGGTCTGCTGCAGCACGCTGTCGAGGCAGGCCTCGATGTACGGTGCGTGGTTGTAGCAGGCGCAGATGACGCTGACCAGGGGCTGTTCGTTCATGGGCCTGCCTTACGGTTTCATGCGGTACAGGGAAGGTTCGCCGGCAGGCCGTGTCTTGAAGCGGCGGTGCACCCACATGTACTGCTCGGGGTACTGGCGGATGGCCTTTTCCAGCACGCGGTTGATGGCGGTGGCGTTGGCGACCTCGTCGTCGGCGGGGAAGTCGGCCAGCGGCGGCTGGAACTCCAGCCGGTAGCTGCCGTCGCCTTCCCGGTAGTAGCCGAGGAACAGCACCGGCGAGCCGTTGAGGCGGGCCAGGCGGGCGGTGGCGGTGATGCTGGCCGCCGGGATGCCGAAAAACGGCGCGAACACCGAGTGCTTGCGGCCGTAGTCCTGGTCGGGGGCATACCACACGGCGCGACCGGCCTTCAGGCAGCGCAGGATCTGGCGGATGTCGGTCCGTTCGATCACATGGCCGAAGAATTTCTGCCGGTTGCGGCGGATCAGGCGGTCCATCACCGGGTTCTTCGAGCGGCGGTAGATGACATCGAAATCGGTGACCAGCCGGGTCAGCCGGCCGCCGAGGTCCAGCGTGGTGAAGTGGGCACCCAGCAGCAGCACGCCGCGGCCCTGCGCCAGCGCGGCCTGCAGGTGATGTGCGCCATCGACCCGCAGCAGGCCCTGCAGCCGGGCATCGCTGCCCCACCAGCCGAGCGCGGTTTCCAGCAGGCCGGTGGCATTGGCGGCAAAGGTGTCCCGGACCAGCTGGCGGCGCTCGTTGCGGTCGAGGTCGGGGAAGCACTGGTCGATGTTGACCTCGGTGATGTGGCGGCGGGCGCGGGCCAGCCGGTACAGCACCGCGCCGAGCAGGCGGCCCAGCGCCAGCCGGGCACCCTGCGGCAGCCACACCGTCAGCCGCAGCAGGCCGATGCCCAGCCAGGTCGGCCAGTAGCGCGGGTGGGCCAGGTGGGCGGGCGGGCGGCGGCTCATGGCGCGGCCCCGGTGAACTGCCGGCAATGCTCGGCCAGCAGGCGGTCGAGCCGGGCCCGCAGGGCAGGGCTGCCGGGGTATTCGGCGCGGTAGCCGGCCAGCAGGGCGGTGGCATTGGCCGGGCTGAGCACCCAGCGGTTGTCGGTGTAGCGGAAGAAATGCTGGAAATTGCGCCCGCGCTGCCAGTCGCCCAGGGCCCAGGGCCAGGTGCCGAGGTCGCCGATGTCGATCAGGCCGAGGCGGCCGTCCGGCAGGCGCAGGATGTTGCCGAGGTGCAGCGAGCGGAACAGCACGCCCTGCCGGTGCAAGGTGGCGATGAAGCGGCCGGTGGCCTCGGCCAGGCCGGCATCGAGGCGCCCGTTGCGGCCGAGGTCGCGCAGCGGCTCACCGGGCAGGGGGTCGTACAGCACGGCGCTGTGGCCGGACCAGCGCAGGCGGTACAGGGCACGGACCGTGACGGTGGGGATGCCGCGGGCCGCCAGTGCGCGGGCATGGCGGGCAAAACGCCCCGAATACGGCCGCCACCAGCCGCTGGAACGCCAGTCCTTGCAGCGAAACAGCTTGAGAATCAGGCCGTTGGCAAGCCACAGCACCTTGTCTCCGTGGGCATCGCGCTCTAATATCTGCGCACCAGCCCGCCAATGCTCAAAAGTCGCCTTGTCCAGCTGTTCGTGGTGGGCCATGGCAGTCATTCGAATAATAAAGCGGCATTCTAATCAAACTTCACAGACGCGGACAGGAAACGGCATGAAGGTGCTGGTCACCGGCGCTGGCGGACAGCTGGCCTCCGAGTTGCAAGCCACCGTCCCGGCGGGCATTGCCCTGTCGGTGCTCGGCCGCGCCCGGCTGGATGTGTCGGATGCGGCGGCCGTCGGGCGCGTGCTGGCCGCCGAGGCACCCGACCTGCTGATCAATGCCGCGGCCTACACGGCCGTCGACCGTGCCGAGGCCGAGCCGCTGCTGGCGCAGGCCGTCAACGGCGACGGGCCGGGGCACCTGGCACGCAGCTGCCGCGAACTCGGCATCCGCCTGCTGCACGTCTCCACCGATTTCGTGTTCAACGGCGAGGCCTGCCACCCCTACCGCCCCGACGACCGTCCCGACCCGGTCAGCGCCTACGGCGCCAGCAAGTTCGACGGCGAGCGGCAGGTGCAGGCGGTGCTGGGCGAACAAGCCGCCATCGTGCGCACGGCCTGGGTGTATTCGCGCACCGGCAACAATTTCGTGAAAACCATGCTGCGGCTGATGCGCGAGCGCGACCGGCTGCGCGTGGTGGCCGACCAGGTCGGCACCCCGACCTGGGCGCAGGGGCTGGCGCAGGCACTGTGGCAGCTGGCCGGCCGGCGTGCGCTGGGCGGCGTGTTCCACTGGACCGATGCCGGGGTGGCGAGCTGGTACGATTTCGCGGTGGCCATCCAGGAAGAGGCGCTGGCACGCGGCCTGCTTGCGCGCGCGATCCCGGTGGAGCCGATCCGCAGCGTGGACTACCCCACGCCGGCACGACGGCCGGCCTGGAGCGTGCTCGACAAGACCGACACCTGGCAGCAGCTGGGCTGCACCGCGCCGCACTGGCGCGAAGCCCTGCGCAGCATGCTGCAGGACCTGCAAACCAACGGGGAAACCTTGTGAAACGACGATTGCTGGTTACCGGCGGCGCGGGCTTCATCGGCGCCAACTTCGTGCACTACTGGCTGGCGAAACACCCGCAGGACCGCGTGGTGGTGCTGGATGCGCTGACCTATGCCGGCAACCGCCACAACCTGGCGGCCCTGGCATCGAACCCGGCGCTGCGCTTCGTGCACGGCGACATCCGCGACACTGCCCTGGTGGAATCGCTGCTGCGCGAGGAAGCCGTCGACACCCTGGTGCACTTTGCCGCCGAAAGCCATGTCGACCGCTCCATCACCGGCCCGGATGCCTTCATCGAGTCGAATGTCATCGGCACCCACAGCCTGCTGAAGGCCGCGCGCTCGGTGTGGATCGACGGCGGCGTGGCCAGCCACCGCTTCCACCACGTGTCGACCGACGAGGTGTTCGGCTCGCTGGGCCCGAACGACCCGGCGTTTGTCGAAACCCGCGCCTACGAGCCCAATTCGCCGTATTCCGCCAGCAAGGCCGCGTCCGACCACCTGGTGCGCGCCTACCACCACACCTATGGCCTGCAGGTCACCACCAGCAACTGCTCGAACAACTACGGGCCGTACCATTTCCCGGAAAAACTGATCCCGCTGTGCATCACCAACATCCTCGACGGCAAGCCGCTGCCGATCTACGGTGACGGCAAGAACATCCGCGACTGGCTGTTCGTGGCCGACCACTGCAGCGGCATCGAGCGCGTGCTCGACCATGGCCGTTTGGGCGAGACCTACAACATCGGCGGCAACAACGAGTGGACCAACATCGACATCGTCAACCTGCTGTGCCAGCTGGTCGATGAATCGTTTGCTGCCGACGCCACGCTGGCCGCGCGCTACCCGAAGGCGCCGCCGGCGCAGGGCCGCCCCTGCAGCAGCCTCATCCGCTTCGTGAAGGACCGCCCCGGCCATGACCGCCGCTATGCCATCGATGCCGGCAAGATCATGGGCGAGCTCGGTTACGCGCCCTCGGTGCAGTTCCCCGAGGGTATCCGCCGCACCCTGGACTGGTACCTGGCCCATGAGGGCTGGTGGCGCAGCATCCAGGACGGCAGCTACCGCCGCTGACGCGACCACTGCCCATGGCCCATACCCCGCAGCGCGCACCCCCCGGCCTCAGGCAGCGCCTGGCCGCGCTGCTGTTCGACGAGCGGCTGCCGCTGCTGTTCGATGCCGGCTACTACCGGCGCGTGAACAGGCTGTCGGGCTGGGCCGCACGGCGGCCCTTCCTGCATTTCCTGCTGCAGGGCCGGCGCCAGCAGTTGCCGCATCACCCCCTGTTCGATGTGGCGTATTACCGTGCCACGCACCCGGAGGCGGATTTCAGCCGCCTGAGCCCGGTGGAGCATTTCCTCGCCAGCGGCTGGCAGGCCGGTGACCGCCCCAACCCGTTGTTCGATACCCGCTGGTACCAGCGCCGCTACGGCGATGTCGAGAAGGCCGGCAGCAACCCGCTGCTGCACTTCCGCACCTCCGGCGAAAGCGAAGGGCGGCTGCCGAACCCGCTGTGGGACCCGGCGCACCTGGCCCGGCAACTGCCGGCCGGGCGCGTGCTGCGGCTGCAGGACTACCTCACCGACCCGCAGTACTGGGCGCTCAACCCGCACCCGCTGTTCGATGCCGCGTGCTACCGCGCGCAGGCCGAGCGCGCAGGCATCGCACTGGACCGTGCGCCGCTGGCGCATTTCCTTGCCGGCGGCTGGCAGCGCTTCAACCCGCACCCGCTGTTCGATGCCGGCTGGTACCTCGAGCAGTACGGCGATGTGCGCAAGAGCGGCGAAAACCCGCTGGTGCACTATGTGCTGACCGGCGAGAAGGAAAACCGCCAGCCGCACCCGTTCTTCGACCCGCACTGGTACCGCCGCCAGCTCGTCGCGCACGGCCGCCGCGCCACCACCTGGCTGCCGGCGCATTACCTGTCGCCGGAAGGCCTTGCAGCCTTCCCGCACCCGCTGTGGGACCAGGCCCATGTGGACCGCCAGGCCGGCAAGCCGGGCGTCACCCTGCTGCGCTACCTGGCCGAGCCGGCCTTGTGGGCCATCAACCCGCACCCGCTGTTCGACGGCGCCTGGTACCGGCAGCGTGCGCAGGGCCGTGACCCGCTGCCGGCCGACATGCCGCCGGTGCTGCACTTCATGCGGCGTGGCTGGAAGAAAGCCATCGACCCGCACCCGCTGTTCGATGTCGACTGGTATGTGCACCACTTCAAGCGCATCTACCAGACCGGGCGCAACCCGCTCGCGCACTACATCGTGTTCGCCGGCAAGAGCCGCCGCCGCCCGCATGCGCTGTGGGACCAGGCGCATGTCAATGCCCAGTTGCCGCCGGGGCAGCCGCCGCTGGTGCTGCACGAGTACCTGCAGGACCGCCGCTGGTGGGACATCAGCCCGCACCCCTTGTTCGATGTGGCGCATTACCGGGCGCAGGCGGCCGCCGCCGGCCTGGTGCTGACGATCTCGCCGCTGGAGCATTACGCCCGCACCGGCTCACCGCGCGACATCAGCCCGCAGCGCCTGTTCGACCAGGCCTGGTACCGCCGCCAGTACGCGGCCGAGCTGAAGGGCAATGCCGGCACGCCGCTCACGCATTTCGTCGTCAGCGGCGAATACAGCGGCTGCAACCCGCACCCCTGCGTGGATACCGACTGGTACCGCAAGCACCTGTTCGCACAGGGCATGGACGACGAGGGCAAGTACCTCGCGCACTACCTCTCGGGCGCTGCCCCGCAGGCACCCATCCACCCGCTGTGGGACCAGGCCTTCGTCGACAGCCAGCGGCCCGCCCAGCGCGTGCGCCTGCCGGAGTACCTCGCCGATCCCGCGCAGCGCGACATCCACCCGCACCCGCTGTTCGATCCGGTGCATTACCGCGGGCAGGCCGCCGCGGCCGGCCTGGTCATCCACGGCGCGCCGCTGGAGCATTTCCTGCGCGAGCCGGCAGCCGGCATGGTCGCCACGCATGTCCTGTTCGACCCGGCCTGGTACCTGAAGCACTACGAGGATGTGGCCGAGCTGGGCCGCGTGCCCCTGCTGCACTACGCCGGCAAGGGCCAGTACGAAGGCCGCAACCCGCACCCGCTGTGGGACCAGGCTTTCGTCGATGCGCATTACGGCAGCGAGGGCCAGCGCCTACTGCCGGTGGAGTACCTGCGCAACCCGGCACTGCAACGCATCAACCCGCACCCGCTGTGGGACCAGGCCTGGATGGAGGCGCGCCACGCCCGGCCGGTGACCTTCCTTGAATACCTCGCTGACGAATCGCGCCGCTTCCTCAACACCCACCCGCTGTTCGATGCCGGCTATTACCGTTATCAGGTCGAGAAGACCGGTGGCCGCATCGACCGCCCCGCACTGCGCCACTTCCTCGAAACAGGCTGGCGCGAGCACCACAACCCGCACCGCCTGTTTGATGTGGCGTGGTACCTGGCCAACTACGACGATGTGGTGGCATCCGGCTTCAACCCGCTGCTGCATTACCTGGTGCCGGGCGAATGCCTGATCCGCGACCCGCACCCGCTGTTCGACGGCAGCTGGTACCGGCAGTCGCTGGAACAACGCGGCCAGCCGCTGCCGGCCAACCTGCTGGTGCACTTTCTCACGCATCCCGGCGAGCAGGCCGCCAGCCCGCACCCGCTGTGGGATGTCGAACACATCCGCACGCAGACCGGCGGCCAGGACATGCCGCTGCAGCAGTACCTGAAGGACCGCATGCTGTGGGCGATCAACCCGCATCCGCTGTTCGATGTGGCCTGGTACCAGCACCAGGTCGGCAAGACCGACATCGCGCCGCTGCTGCACTATGTGAAGCACCCGGACCAGCTGGCCAATCCCAGCGTGTACTTCCACACCGAATGGTATGTGGGGCGCAACCGCTACCTGGAGGAGTTCGTCGGCAAGACGCGCATCCCGCTGGTGCATTTCCTGCTCAAGGGCACCCGGCAGGGCGAAAGCCCGCACCCGTACTTCGATTCGAAGTGGTACGCCGACCGCTTCCTCGGCGCCGACCGCATCGGTGATTCGCCGATCCTGCATTACCTGAAGACCGGCTGGCGCAACGGCCTGAACCCCAACCCGATGTTCAATGCCGCCGAATACCGCCGCCGCCACGGCATCCCGGCCGATGTCGATGCGCTGCAGTGGTTCCTGAAGAACACGCCGGTCAGGCTGCCGGCGGTACGCAACCGCTTCATCGATGTGTTCGTCTGCCAGCCGGTGCCGGCACGCCCGGGTGGCGGCATCGCCGACCAGCGGCCGGCCACCCGCTACATCGTGCTGTTCACGCCGCGTTCGGGCAGCAGCCTGCTGACCGACCTGATGGCCTCCACCGGCCTGCTGGGCCGTCCCGGCGAGTGGTTCAACCACGACCTGGCGATGCGGGCACGCAACACCCTGCCGGGTGGCGCCAACACGCCGGAGGAGTTCACGCGCAAGATCCAGTGGTACCGCAAGTCGGCCAACGGCGTGTTCGGCGTGCAGATGGTGTGGCCGCACCTGGCCAACCTGATCGAGGCCGGCTGCGAGCCGCTGCTGGTAGATGATGACGAGTTCATCGTGGTGCACCTGCGGCAGAACATCGTCGCGCAGGCCATTTCACTGTACCTTGCGGCCGAGTCGGGCTATTTCCATTCGCACCAGGCGAAGAACAAGCGCTACCTGCCGGATTACAACGGCGAGGCCATCGCCAACAACATCGACAAGCTGCTCGAGCAGGAAGCCAGCATCAGCCAGTACCTGGCCGGCCACCCGCACCACCGCCTGCGCCTGTCGTTCTATGAAACGCTGGCTGCCGACCCGGCCGGCGTCATCACGGCGATGGGTGAGTTCATCGGCATCGATTGCCGTGGTGTCGAGGTGCATTCACCACGGCAGAAAATCGGCGGCGGCATCAATGCCGACTACGAGGCCCGCTTCCGGGCCGAACAGGCCGCTTTCCTGGCCGAGCGGCTGCAGCAGCGCCGTGCCGTGCTGGCAGGCCTGCCGGCAATGCCGGATGCCGTGTTCGGGTGAGTCACGGGCCGTTCGCCCGGTGCGGATCGTTCAGGGGAACAGCGGGGCGTCGGCCAGCAGCACGCCGTTGCGGTCCTTGTCGGACAGCAGCGGCGGGTCACCGGCCTGCAGCGGCCAGGCAATGGCGAGCGTGGGGTCGTCCCAGCGCAGCGACACCTCGGCCTTCGGGTTGTAGTAGTCGGTGCACTTGTAGAGGAACTCGGCCACCGCGCTCACGACATAAAAGCCGTGTGCAAAACCCGGCGGCACCCACAGCATGTGCTGGTTGGTTTCCGACAGCGTGAAGCCGGCCCAACGGCCGAAGGTCGGCGAGCTGCGGCGCAGGTCGACGATCACATCGAACACTTCACCCGCGCTGACGCGCACCAGCTTGCCCTGGGTATTCTCGGTCTGGTAGTGCAGGCCGCGCAGGATGCCGTGGCGCGAGCGGCTGTGGTTGTCCTGCACGAAATCGAGGTCGAGGCCCATCGCGCTGAAGGTGCGGCGGTTCCAGGTTTCCAGGAAAAAACCGCGGGCATCGCCGTGCACCGTGGGCTCGACGATGAAGGCATCCGCCAGCGGGGTATCGATGCGTTTCATCAGCGCGGGTTGAGCACGGTTTCGGTGAGGATGCGTTCCAGGTACTGGCCGTAACCGCTTTTCTTCAGCGGCTTGGCCAGCCGCTTGAGCTGCTCGGCATCGATGAAGCCCATGCGGTAGGCGATTTCCTCGGGGCAGGCGATCTTCAGGCCCTGGCGTTTCTCGACCACGCGGATGAACACCGCGGCATCGAGCAGCGAATCGTGGGTGCCGGTATCCAGCCAGGCAGTGCCGCGACTGAGCACCTCGACATTCAGCTTGCCGCGCTCGAGGTACACCTTGTTGACGTCGGTGATCTCCAGCTCGCCGCGCGGCGAGGGCTTGATGCCCTTGGCGATGTCGATCACCTCGTTGTCGTAGAAATACAGCCCGGTGACGGCATAGTGCGATTTCGGCTGTTTCGGTTTTTCCTCGATGTCGATGGCGCGGCCGTCGTCGTCGAAGCTGACCACCCCGTAGCGCTCCGGGTCCTGCACGAAATAGGCAAACACGCTGGCGCCGTTCTTGCGGGCGGTGGCGCTGGCCAGTTTCTGTGTCATGTGCTCGGCGTAGAAGATGTTGTCGCCGAGGATCAGGCTGGCGGGCGACTTGCCGATGAACTCCTCGCCGATCAGGAAGGCCTGCGCCAGACCGTCGGGGCTGGGTTGCACGGCGTACTGGATGTTCATGCCCCACTGGCTGCCGTCGCCGAGCAGGTCGGCGAAGGATTGCTGGTCGCGCGGCGTGGTGATGACCAGGATGTCGCGGATGCCGGCCAGCATCAGGGTGGACAGCGGGTAGTAGATCATCGGCTTGTCGTAGACCGGCAGCAGCTGCTTGCTGACCGACCTGGTCAGCGGGTGCAGGCGGGTGCCGGAGCCGCCGGCCAGGATGATGCCTTTGTAGGGGCGTGCTGCCATGGGGGGATCCTGTATCGTTCTGGTTATCAGGAGGCCGGCCATTATAGGCGATTTGCCGCCGCCACCGCAGGCCGCCGGCCAGGCCGGGGCGGGGGTCGGCCGTGCGGGATTGCTGGATTTTTGACCAATAGCATGTACAATCGGCGCTCTTTTGCGGGCCGATTCTGCAGGCTTTTCGCGCGGTTAGCGCCGCGGCCCGTCCCAGCAATGCCCCTGCGGCCCGTCGCGGGGGGTCGCCCGGCCCGGTGCCGGGCACCGGTTTGGATCGTGTTGCCCATGCATGCCGACACCGCCCTGCGACAAGCCGCCGCTGCCGCCGCCGTCCCCGCCGACCGCGCGGCCGTGGTGCCGTTGCCGGCGACCGTGCGCCCGCTGCGCATCTGCCTGTTGGGCTACCGCAGCCATCCCTACGGCGGCGGCCAGGGCATCTACCTGCATTACCTGAGCAAGGCGCTGGCCGACCTGGGCCATCGGGTCGATGTCATTTCCGGCGAACCCTACCCGCAGCTCGACCCGCGCGTACGCCTGATCCCGATGCCGGGCATGAACCTGTATGTGAAGGGCCTGCGCTCGCTGCGCCCGCGCCACCTGGCCCGCTGGGCCGACATCGCCGAATGGCTGGGCAAGCTGACCGGCAGCTTCAGCGAACCGTATGCCTTCGGCTGCCGGGTGGCGCGCTACCTGCGCACGCACGGCCACGAGTACGACCTGGTGCACGACAACCAGTGCCTGGCCTGGGGCATGCTGCGCCTGCAGCAGCGCGGCCTGCCGCTGGTGACCACCATCCACCACCCGATCACGCGTGACCGGGCGCTGGCCCTGCAGGCCACCGAGGGCTTCTGGATGAAGCTGCTGGTGCGCCGCTGGTACGGCTTCCTCGGCATGCAGCAGAAGGTGGCGCACCGCCTGCGCCATCTGGTGACGGTGTCCGAATGCTCACGGCGTGACATCGCCGCCGATTTCGGCATCGACCCGGCACGCATCACCCTCATCTACAACGGCATCGACACCGACACCTTCCGCCCGCTGTCGGGCGTGGCGCGCATCCCGTACCGGCTGATGGCCACCGCCTCGGCCGACCAGCCGCTGAAGGGCCTGCGCTACCTGCTCGAAGCCATCGCACGGTTGGCGCCGCGTTACCCGCAGCTGTCGCTGCTGCTGGTGGGCACACCGAAGCCGGGTGGCGAAACCGACCGCCTGATCGACAGCCTCGGCATCCGCGAGCGCATCACCTGCGTCAGCGGCATCAGCACCGAACGCCTGGTGCAGTACTACGCCGAGGCCGAGGTCGCGGTGGTGCCCTCGCTGTACGAAGGCTTCGGCCTGCCGGCCGGCGAGGCCATGGCCTGCGGCGTGCCGCTGGTGTGCAGCCGTGGCGGTGCGCTGCCGGAAGTAGTCGGCGATGCCGGCCTGCTGGTACCGGTGCAGGACGCCGCCGCGATGGCCGAGGCCATCGCCCGGCTGTTCGACCACCCGGCCGAGCGCGAGCACCTGGCCGAAGCCGGCCGCCAGCGCATCCTGCACGAATTCAACTGGGCGCTGGCCGCGCGCGACATGACCCGCTATTACGAAAAGGTGATCGCCGATGGAAACGGTTGATTACCTGCGGTTCGGCCTGCAGCCGGGCGACACCGTGCTGGACCTCGGCTGCGGCGAGGGCCGCCATGTGGTGGCCGCCTATGCCGGCCATGCCGTTACCGTGATCGGTGTCGACCTCGCGTTCAGTGACCTGCAAGCCGCGCAGCGCAAGATCCGCGATTTCGACGACCCGGCCGATGGCAACAAGCACTGGCTGTTCCTGCAGTCGGACGGCCTGCGGCTGCCGTTTGCCGACGCCAGCTTCGACAAGGTGATCTGTTCCGAGGTGCTGGAGCATGTGCCGGACTACGAAGGCATGCTGCGCGAGATCGACCGCGTGCTGAAACCCGGCGGGCATTTCTGCGCCAGCGTGCCGCGCTTCTGGCCGGAATGGCTGTGCTGGGCGCTGTCGGACGACTACCACGCGGATGAAGGCGGCCACATCCGCATCTTCCGCGCGCAGCAGCTGCGCCGGCAGATCGAGTCGCTGGGCTACGGTTTCCACGGCCACCACTGGGCGCATGCCCTGCATTCGCCGTTCTGGTGGCTGCGTTGCCTGCTGTGGGAACGGCAGGAGCAATCCTGGCTGGTGAAAACCTACCACCGCCTGCTGGTGTGGGACCTGATGGAGCGGCCGTGGCTGACGCGTACGATCGAGCGTTGCCTCAATCCGCTGATGGGCAAGAGTGTTGTCATGTATTTCCGCAAGGAGCCGGCGTCATGAGTGGGCTGTACCTGTCGCCGGGGCTGTTCCCGGCCGAATACTTCCGGCCAACGGTGGAGTTCCTGCTGCGCGAGCAGCGTGCCGACGGCGCCATCCCCTGGTTCAGCGGCGGCCATGCCGACCCCTGGGACCATGTCGAGGCGGCCATGGGCCTGTCGATCGGTGGTGAACACGCTGCGGCAGCCCGTGCCTACGACTGGCTGGCTGCCACCCAGATGCCGTGTGGCAGCTGGTGGTCGTTCTACAAGGACGGCCACACGCCCGAGGACGAACGCCGCGAAACCAACTTCGTGGCCTATGTCGCCACCGGCGTCTGGCACCATTTCCTCATCACGCAGGACCGGGCCTTCCTGCAGCGCCTGTGGCCGATGATCGGGCGTGCCATCGGCTTTGTGCTGTCGCACCAGACCGTGCACGGCGAGATCCACTGGGCAGTCGGCCCCGACCACAGCCCGCGCGAAGACGCACTGGTCACCGGCTGCAGCTCCATCTACAAGAGCCTGGAGTGCGCCATCAACATCGCGGTGACCCTGGGCGAGGATTGCAGCGCCTGGCGCCGCGCCCGCGAAGCGCTCGGCGACTGCCTGCGCAACAAGCCCGAACGCTTCGACCGCACCTGGGAAAGCAAGTCGCGCTTTTCGATGGACTGGTTCTACCCGGTGCTGACCGGCGCGGTACCGCCCTCGCAGGCACGCCGCCACCTGATGCGCAAATGGGACACCTTCGTCGTCAACGGCCTGGGCTGCCGCTGCGTGTCGGACCAGCCCTGGGTCACCATCGCGGAATCCTGCGAGCTCACGCTGGCGCTGCTCGCTGCCGGTGACCACGCGCGTGCCGTGACGCTGTATTCCTGGCTGCACCAGTGGCGCGAGGAAGACGGTTCCTACTGGACCGGTTACCAGTTCGTCGAGGATGTGCTGTGGCCGGAAGAACGCCCGACCTGGACGGCCGGTGCGGTGTTGCTCGCGGCCGATGCCCTTACGCACCACACCGCGGCCTCGCGCCTGTTCACGGAAGTCGCGTTGCTGGAGCCGTCTGCGCGCAGCAGCGCGGTGCGCGCCGCCAAACCCTGAGTGCCTGCACCGGCCTCACAGGCGGCGCAGCAGCCCCAGCGTCTTCACCATCGGCAGTACCTCGAACAGGCCCGACGCGCAGGCCAGCTGGTAGATTTCATACGGCGGCCGGCCGCCATCGGCCGGGTTCGGGAACACATCGTGGATGGCGAGGATGCCGCCGGTGGCGACATGCCCGCTCCAGCAGCGGTAATCGGTGAGCGCGGCCTGCATGCTGTGCCCGCCGTCGATGAACACCATCCCCAGCGGCGTGGCCCAGCGGCGCGCCGCCACCGCCGACGGCGCCACGACCGGCACCACCGTGTCCTCCAGGGCTGCCGCACGCATCACGCGGCGGAATTCGCGGAAGGTATCCATCAGGCCGGCACCGGCGTCGTACAGCTCGGGGTCGTGGTATTCCTCGCCGCGCTGGTGTTCCTCCGAGCCGCGGTGGTGGTCCACCGCATACAGGATGTTGCCCTGGCGCTGGCAGGCCAGCCCCAGGTACACGGTGGACTTGCCGCAATAGCTGCCGATTTCCAGCACCGGCCCCAGTGCCGCCGTGGCCAGCGCGTGCTGGTGCAGTGCCTCGGCTTCCTCGGCGGCGAGGAAGCCTTTCACGCTGTTCATGTCGATCGGGGTCTGGACGGGCATGGCGGTCTCCGGGTGGTATCAGGGTTCAAGGGCCGGCAGCTGCAGCAGCACGCGCTGTGACTGCGGGGTGTAGCGGCCGTGCAGGGTGAACAGCAGTGTGCGGCATTGCGGTTGCTCGCGCAGCACGCGCGCCAGCTGGCCGTGCAGGTGGCGGGTACCGCGGCCGGGGCGTGCCTCGGTGCTGCCGTCGCGGCGGCGGATGTCGAACCAGTGTTCGGCCACCCACAGCAGCGATCCGCAGTGCTGCGTGCCGTCTGACAGGGTGATTTCCAGTGTGCGTTGCAGTGGCAGCACGGCCGTCTGCTGCGGGTAGTGCACGAGGCTGGCCGCCAGTGCCTCGTGTTCGGCCGCGAGCGTGCGCTGTTCTGCCTGCCACAGGGCGGTGGCGGCCAGTGCCAGCACGAGCAGCGTCCACGCCAGCGGGTTTTTCAGCAGCACGCCCATGTCGTCAGGCCTTGCCCATGCGCATGAAGGGTTTCTCGATGAACAGCGACACCACGGTGGCAAACAGCAGCGAGAACACTACGGCCAGTGCGAACACCAGGCCGGTCTGCGCCAGGCCCACGCTGGTGATGGCATCGCGCTCCAGCGTGCGGAATACCGCCACGGCCGCCACCGCAATCCAGGCGAAATGGAACAGGTACAGCCCGTACACCAGCTCCGAGAACGGGTGCCACAGGCGCAGCGACAGCAGCGCGCGCAGCGCATGCGCCAGCCCCGCCGGGAACAGCGCACACAGCAGCAACAGGCACACGCCGCTGCTGAACTGCACCTCGTTCAGCACCAGGTAGGCGAGGTTGTGCGCGGTATCGAACGGTTGGTAGAAGGGGTCGGCCGGGTTGTGGATGCCGATGCGCGCTGCGGTCACCACCAGCGCGGCACCGGCAACCAGCAGCAGGGTGTTCACCAGCGGCTGGCTGATGGCACGGCAGAACGCCGCCGGGCGTGCATGCCACACCCAGGCCACGGCAATGCCGAGCAGGAAGGGCGTGATGCGCGTGTGCAGCTTGTAGTACAGCGCATCGGAATACAGGCGCGCGTAATCGCGGTTGTCGAGCAGGATGTGGAACGGCAGCTGCCCCAGCGGCGGGTGCAGCACCACCGCCAGCCAGCGCAGCAGCGGCGCCAGCACGATCAGGGCCAGCAGCCACTGCAGCGGCCGCCGGCTGCGTACCAGCAGGAGCAGCAGCCACGGCAGCAGGGCATAGAACTGCACCTGGATGTTCATCGACCAGCCGACCGGCACGATGGTGTGCTGGTCCGGCAGCAGGGTGCTGATGAACAGCAGGTTACTCCACAGGTATTGTGCCTTGCCGGGGTCGAACAGCAGGAAGAACAGCACGCCGACCACATACATCGGCAGGATGCGCACCAGCCGGCGGCGGTAGAAGCTGCGCACGGCGATGCCGCCGCTGCGGTCGATCTCGCGCAGCAGCACCAGGCTCACCAGCAGGCCGCAGAGGATGAAGATGATGTTGGAACCGCGCGCCTGCCACAGAATGTCCAGTGCACCCGGCAGGCCGGCGATGTAGGCCGCGCGGTTTTCCTCGCTCATGATGCGCGAGATGCCGAACACCGAATGCAGGCCGATCACCAGCAGGATGCCGATGGCGCGCAGGCCGTCCAGCACCGGGATGCGTTTCGCCGGCGGCACCAGGATGTCGCGCAGGTCGGCCCGCAGGGAAAGCTGCTGGCGGTAGCGTTGCCACATGGGACGGGCTCGTCGGGGGGTTGGTCGGGCAGGCGGCATTGTATTACAGGCACCCGCCCCGGCGCAGGCCGGCATCGTGCCCGGCACCGAATCCCTTTATGATGGGTGCCCATGAAAACCGCTGCCGACATCCGCCGCCTCACCCGGCCCCTGCTGCTCCTGCTGGTCCTGTTGCTGCTGGGCGCAGTGGCCCTGCACCGGCTGGCGCTGTGGCAGTACGACAGCCTGCTCACGCAGCGCGCCCTGCACGACCTCTCGCTGCGCCAGCGGCAGGACACGCCCTTCCACTGGCCCCTGCAGCACCCCGGGGAACTCACCGGCGAGGTACACGGCCTGGGTGAGCCGCAGTGGCAGGACGGCGCGCTGCACATCACCCCCGACAACGCCGACCCGCATTTCTCGCTGGCGCTGGCCGACCGCCGCATCGACGCCGGCTACGACCGCCTGCACATCGCCATCACGGCGAGCGCGGGCACCCGCCTGCAGGTGTTCCACCGCGTCGCGGAGACGGAGGATTTCGTGTTCGGCTCGCAGTGGATCGACCTGCGTGCCGGCGACAACACGCTGGTGCTCGACCTGCCTCAGCTGCGCTGGTACGCGGTGCCGGTCACCGATGCCGGCCGTGAGCTGCCGAAGCCCGAGGCCCGCTGGGGCGGCGCCCGCGGCGTCATCACCGACCTGCGCATCGACCCGGCCAACCGGCAGGATGTGCAGTTGCAGCTGCACGGCATCACGCTGCAGCGCTCACGGTCGTGGCCGGCGATGGACCCGGCGGATTTCCGCGTGGTGGACGGCCTGCCCGCCACGGTGGCGGCCACCGACATCGTGGTGCTGGATGCGTACGGCTTTGCGGCCCAGCAGGACTGGCTGCGCGCCCACCGCCACGCGCCGCTGCTGCTGGCCGACGGCAGCGCCCCGCGCACCCCCGAACTCGGCCTGCGCCTGCGCAGCCGCGTGCTGGCCGAGGTGCCGCAGGCGGTGTGGCTGCCGCGCGTGCCCACCGCAGCCGACCTCGCCCGCCTGCAGGCCCTGCAGCCTGCTGTTGCCGAGCCCGATGCACACTGGGTGTGGGATGCCGCACGCTGGCCGGCGGCCATCGTTGCCGTGCTGCTGGCCGCCGCCTACCTGGGCTTGCGTGCGCGGCACCGCCTGCCGTGGCTACAGGCGGCACTGATCCCGCTGCTGGCCGCCTGCCTGTGGGTGAATGCCCGCAGCCTGAGCGAGGCGAGCGGCCTGCTGGCACTGGCGGCGTTGCTGGTGTGTGCCGTCGCCTACGGGCGGCGGCAACCCGGTGACGGCCTGCAGCGGTTCGGCCTGCGCCCGGCACCGGCCGCTGCCTGGCGCGAAACCGCCTGGCTGACCCTGCCGGCCGTGCTGCTGCTGGTGCTG
>LAHR01001189.1_pt1 | contig 19420 bp, 24 predicted proteins | sample 329641 | NCBI WGS metagenome assembly LAHR01 (sample SAMN03275701, study PRJNA271635) | activated sludge metagenome | isolation source: Sample C-3 Sludge from acetogenic chamber (third chamber) of Anaerobic...
TATATTTATACATCTATTCCTTCTCCTGTTACCGCTATTAAACAAGAACCCCATAGAAAGAATTTCTTTCACAAAACTCTTATACCGATTTTTTGATAAAACTACTGGGAAATAAGGAAGAGGCCCCACTGTCCGCCTTGGTCGTAGGCAAGTCGCTCTGAAGACGGAGGAAAATCATCAGAGGACCATTTTGAGATGTGGTCCTCGTACTTGTTATCGCGCACGTCCTTCTGCTCACAATTTGAGTAGCTGATGAGCAGATGTTTGCTCCTCATTAAAATTCTATTGACTAAACTAAGGCCGTCATCTTTTTTAAAATGTTCTAGCACATCAATCATTATGGTGAGGTCATAATCGATGTATAGTTGATGGATGATGTCCAGGGCATTTCCACGGTAAACTCGGTTGTAGACGTCCCACACAGGGTTTTTATATTCTTCATGAATTTCAATTCCGTGCAGTTCTGTCTTCCACTCTTTTTGGTAGAATCTCTGGTGATGCCACGCGTCTGTGTATTCCCGTGTGAGAAGTCCCCACTTGCCGAGCCCTACCCCGATATCAAGAACGTACCTCGGGTTAAGACGGCGTATCACGTTTGCAGCTGGTGTGAGGAGGATCGGATCACAGGTTGGCATGGGTTCTCCATTTATCAAGGACGGATTTTACAATCTTTTTATTGCTATTATTAAGGTCACTCATATAGGCCATACCGACAGATCGAATCTCGTCATAGTTTTCAAGAATCTCTTCTATCGACCGCACCATCTCCATAGGGTCTTCAAAGTAAGGAGTTCTGCAGACTTGAAGGACCTCAGGTGCCTTCTTTAGAATGGGGGTTATGCTGCCAGTAAGGACGGGGGTTCCGAGCATCAAGCTCTCCGCCACAAAATAGGAATACACTTCTGAAAGAGACACGCACATATTGATCTTCATGCTTCCCACCAGCGCGTAGTAGTCTGCGTCGGAATTTATATGTGGGTGTTTGTTAACTGTAATATCTAGGGACTCAAGCGACTGGGGGTGTCTTATCTTTTGGATGTGCACCTTAGCCCCCGAGATCGATGCCGCAATGACCTGACAATCCATGTTCTTCCACGGCTGACCGCTCCCAAGTATGCCTATATTTAGACCAGGAAGTTTTGGCTGCTCGATCAGATGATGCTCTACGACGTTAGGGAGAAAATCCGTTGGTATTCCGTAGTGTGACCATGCTTCTGCCAACCCTTCGTGGGGTGTTGCCACAAAATCAAAGAGTTTGTTTTTTGCAGCCTTTAATGCATGAAACATCCATTCCCTGTTAATGTGATCGAATTCATTAAGAATGTAAGATGCGTGCCAGGTTAGCACAGTCTTGCAGCCAAGTTTCCTTGCCTCGAGTAGTACTTTCTCCCAGGATGGCATGTAGCATCCAAACACAACTATCTTTGGCTTCATGCGCCTTAGCATACTGAACGCATCTCTTGGGTCGGCATGTGCGTCGGTGAGTGGGGCAAGAGCTCTTCGAACACCGTACCAGTCTGACGGTGTAACGGCCAGGGATTCTCCCGCAACCTCTTTTACACGTTCCTGGACTGTTATTGCGGTCGGCAGTTTTTCTGGGCTACCCATAAGCTCTCGGTAGAGGCTTTTGTAGGAGTCGGCCATTTTTTTAGAAGTCAGGTCAAACTTCTGGGATGGTTTCCATCCCGAGAATGCTGCTTCGCAGATCGCTCTTATCATTTGCTCTTTGGAATCTACCAGAAGAGCATCCTGTCCATGAGCGATGTAGTTGCAGACCCCACCACACCTCTTAATGATTGAGGGTACTCCGCAGGATATAGCCTCTGCGATCGATAGGCCAAATCCCTCTGCTGGGCTTGCAGATACGAAGAAATCCCAGTTTCTGTAATAGGATTCGGGGTTTTCTGTGAATGGGAGTACCTTTATGTTTTTAATCCCCTTTGATTTGATGAGTTGCTCGTACCCGCCGTAGTCTTTCCCAACGAGCTCAAAATCGACCTCTCCCTCCATAGAGGATAGCACCTCTATTAGCTCTGGGAGGCCCTTCCCGTCCCCAGCCTCAAGCCTTCCGGTGAATCCTCCAAGCGGCCTTGCTCTGGGTGTTTTTACAAAATCATTTTTTATAAAAAACTTTGTTTCATCGACGCCATTGGGGATTACAATGGCGTTTAATCCAGGCATCTTCGACTCAAACAGTGCTCTCGCATCGTCTGATACACACACCACAGCATCGGTGTGGTTTTTGCCATAACCCATTCCGTCTCTCGGAAAGGGAAGTCTATTGTGGATGACTTCGTACGTCTTTGGCCTTTTGTGTAGCTTACCTAAAGCAGCGTGCATGGTACGTGAGTGGTAAAAATGGACAATATCTGGACGTATTTGCGTGTCGATAGTTTTAGCTAAGCTCAGGGGGGAGTACACCCTGTAGAACGGGACTTTTAGAGATTTAACAAATGTCTCTGCCTGGGCATACTCATACGTAACGCTGCATTTTATTTCCGGCTCCATGTGCCTGATAAGATACTTCAGCTGAAGCTCTGCACCGCCGATATCCGTAAACGGGACGTGGAAGAGAACCTTCATAGTGCCATCTCCGTGGGTGTTTTTAGTTTTAAGCTCGATGCTACTTCAGAGGTCCACTGGACCTTTATACGAACCTTGCGCTCTTCTCTTGTAAACTCTATACGTTCGAAGTATAGCCCGATGAGAACAAGGCACTCTGCCAGATCGTCCATCCAGTTATCAATGGCCAAGACGGACTTCGGCACAGAAAACTTCTCATCCCAGTCAAGAGTGTCTGGGTTTGCCTCGTGTAACCTTGATGCAAATAAGGATATCCAGCTACATAAAACGCGAATAGGTTTTGGGAATTCGGACAACTCACGTTTCTGCATCGCAGAATCTCCTATGAATGGGGTAGGTCTTCGTACATCTCGATATATTGTCCTACGAGGAATTCTGGATTCCAGTATTTTTCCATCCAGGCCCGGCTCGCAGCCCCCAGATGGTGCCAAGACTTATCGCGGACTATTTTCATTAAAACAGACTGAAAGTTATTTCTGTCAGCCGCGATCCAGGGAAGCTCCGCAGCCCCGGTCAGGTCCTGGATGACTTTTTTTGTCTGTGGGTCGATGTTTCCAAAGCACGGTACGCCGAGGCTTAGGTATTCGAGCGAGCTAAGGTGGTAGCTGCCCGTGACCACCTCATCGATGCCGATATCTGCCCCCCGCTTTAGAGCCATCGCTGTGCTATGTGGTTTTTGGTTGATAAGCTGAAAATAAATCACGTTATTTAAGTGAAGTCTTTTTAGAAACGGAGCCACAACAGAATACCCCTTGTCGTCCCACCCCTTAGAGTTGCAGTTACTTGGTGCGTAGGACACAACGGGAATTTTTCTATCTGGAATTGGCTCTCTCTGATACTCGCTGTCGTATATGTCAACCACATTCGGGACTATGTAGCTTGCTGTGGGCCACTGCCTAACGTGGTACTGAGCGATGACTGCGATAGGGATACCGGATTTCTCCTCCTCCTGAAACCCCTCAGTTTCTCTTGGACTGTGTACCTGAATAACCGACGGCTTTTTAGGTGGCTCCAGGTGGTGCGTGCTGAATATTTTTTGGCGTTTCCACCGGTTATGGTAGTGAACGACATCTGCCCAATCGAACAAGTCCACAATCTCTTCACGGGACAATCGTGGTCCGACTAAGTCGGTCTTGAACGTTCGAAATCCCGTCTTCTCGTCCCACACAATATGCGTAGCTTGGTGGTTAGAGTACTTATTGATGAGATCGACTATCCGGATGGGTGATCCTGATAACGTAGTATCGGACAGGTGCAGGATTTTCATCAGTCCCGGACCTCGTACCTATAGTCCGTGTAAATCATGTCCAGGAGTTTCGGCTGGTACCTTACCCAAGACTTTTCTATTTTGTCCGATTGTGGGCTCACATAAGAGTTATCGGGGGCCTGAAACTTGATGTACCCTCTTCGGTGCAATTCAGCGAGTCCCCGGAAGGTGGCTTCTGGTGGCATAGGAGGTTCCACCTGTGCAAATCCCCACATGAGGTCTCCGATGAGGCCCTCACTGACATTACCTTGCTTCTCGAAGCAGGAGAACAGGAGTTGAAGGACAACTGATGCGAGAGACCCGAGGTTAACCGGTATCTGAAGGACCATGGCGTCATAGGACCTTAGTTTATTAAGCTTCTGGGGGGTTGTATCAATACCGTCAACGGTAATTGAAGTGACGTGGGTGGTGCCCTTTGGAAGGCGTTTTCCATCGACTAGCTCTTTCATGGATTTCCTCCGTTGTTTTTCCAGGAAGTATCATACCTGTCATAGCTAAAAAAAGACAAGACCCGTAGTTGGGCCTTGTCTTTACTAATTGAGGTGTTGGCTGAATGCAAAGCAACCAACAGGCTTAACTATCAGGATGGGTAGTTAAAATAAGGAACTCTTTCAAATCGAGATTGTTCGCTAAACCCAGCGATCGGTCCTGTCTTCCCTACAACCAGGTCATAGGCGTGAAGGACTTTCGAGTCCAAGTTGTCCAGGTGATGAACCAGGAGGGCTTCAATGGACGATGGTTTGACGGGGCTACCCCACTCAAGCTGACCGTGGTGTGCTGCCAGGACGTGCATAAGGTGTGCCCGTTCTATCTTGAACTTATCAGGGTTCATGGTGGCAGCTCCCGTGGCCTTCCACCAGGCATTAGCTTTTTCGTAGACCCAGGCAGGCCCGAGAACCAAGTGGTTTGTAAAAGTCCCTATGTTTGTGAAGGAGAACGCCGGGGATTCATAATCATATTCGATGATTTTTCCAGCATCGTGGAAAATCAGTCCAAAAAGTACCTTATCCAGGCTGATCTTTTCCAAATAGTTCTTTTGGTAATGTGCTACAACTGGCTTGGCTATTTGACAAAGAGACCACACGTGCTCCAGGAGCCCACCGAACCAGTTATTGTGAACAGATTTAGCGGCAGGCGCTTTTTTGAACCCATCTATCATTGTTTGTTGTTTGAGGAGCAGCTCCTCGGAAACGAACTTTGTGAGTGGCTCTTTCATTTCACCAATGATATCGACCAGATCTGACCAGATTTTCTCGACATCCATTTTTGTCCATCGGGCATAGTCCTGTGCGGTTTTTGTGGACGACATCAGATCCTCTACGGCGAGCTGTAGTCCACCGTTGTAGGAGCTAACCCTCCCGGTAACTTCTACTACTCGCCCTTCTCTTACAACGTCTTCCAGGCTTGGGGAATAATCCCACCATATGCCTTCTATGGATCCTGTCTGGTCCCTGAAGGTAGCTCTCAGGTACGGCGTGTTCTTTTTCGTCATGGCTATAGAACTTTTTTCGATTAAAAGGGGTAGCTTATTGAGGGAAACCCCTACTGCCAGTTCACTTACGTTCATCGAGTCATCTCCGCGCTGTTAAATTTATCTACAGAATACTTATACCCATCATTTTTTATTTTTCTCACACCCCTAAGATGCTTGACAATGGAGAAACTCATCCGTAGGCTTTGTCAAAGAAAACTTTTTTTGGAGGAGTCTGATATGGATAACCAGCAAGGCAAGGTACTATCTTTTCCGAAGGGTAACTACGCAGTTTTCAGTCCAGTTCTTAGAAAGAACCTTGAGTCCGGGGTTGCGCCTATGACAGATAAGCCATCTGAGGTCGTTACTGCGGTTGAGCAGATTATTTGCACAACCCTGGTCAGTGCTGTTCGGTTAGCAGCCCAAAGTATTGGTGAGATGATCGGGAATAAAATTATCGGTGCGGCGTCTTCTGCGGGCGTTAAAAAATTCAAGTAAATCTAAGACTTACCATCAGTCCGCCAACATGTGCTTGACATCCCGCCCCTGGTGGGGTTGCAAGAGTCCTCGTTATAGAGAATTATGGATGTAGGGGCGACCGGCTTCTACCTTCATAATTCTTGCCCCCTTTACGCCGTTTTCTCAAATTCTTGCTCAAGTTTATGCGTGAATGTGGCGAAGAAATAACTGTCGCCAGTCTTCATAAAAAACAATAAAATATTTGGACTCTTAACCATTCACAAGCTATACTTGACAAATGGATTATTCTATCTAATTGGGGGCCAACCCTATGTTTTTTGACACTCGCTCTTTTCAAGAGACAAAACTCTCACTGGAGACAGTTCGAGAATGGGCGGGCTCTATTGCAAACGAGTACCTACTAAGCGGTACTCCGCCAACGCAGGCACTTTGCAAGATTGCGCAGGTTGAGGAGCTTACTCCACCGCAAATCGAGATGGTTGCTGCGGAAGCGAACAAGCTGATTCACACCCAAAAGCACGCTAGCATGAAGGATAAGTACTTTGCTGCTGACTTCCCCCATGCTAACGCAAAGGAGGTTATTGGTAGGCTTCAGGCCTCCGGTGACGGCCTTAAGCTTGCGGCAAAAATCCTCGATCCGATCTTCAAAGCGCAAGGGCCCGATGAACACTCCATGTTCGGGGTAAAACCCGAAGTCATGGACAAAACAGCGTCTGTGCGTCGTGATCTGAAGGACGCCTATGAAAAAGTTGCCCTTTTGAAGCAAAAGACCGAAGACCAGCTCATTCTTCTGAAATCCGCTCATGCCGATGCCGAGCGCAATTTCATTAAGAGGGCTCGTCAGATGGTATTGTCTTCTGCATCCAGCCCAGCTGAGCGGCTTCAGATGTTGGGATCCATAGACCACTTCATCAAGTGCTCCGGGATGCGCTTTGCCAGGCCAAGCCTTGCTAAGCTTGCTCACGTTTTAAAACAAGAAGGTCTTCTTTTGCCACAGAGCGCAGAAGAAACCATCGATTACTTTATGAGCAAAGAAGCTGACGTAAAAGCGCCAGATGAACTCATCAGTCCATGGATTAACGCACGGGTAGTAAACGGGAACCACCCCCTCTACATGACCCTCAAAACCTTCCGAGACTGTGCACAGGATCTTCGGGATTGTAGCCATCGCTACAACCTGATCCACGACAAGGTTGAGATGGTTAAGCAGAGGATCCGCGCTCTGTGAAAAAAACAATATTTGACATCGCTGCAGAACAAGACGACGCTATTCGAAAGGAAGCGTTCGTCGTTCCTGCGGTGAAGGCTGTTGGCGGCTTAGCCCTAAGATCTGGAAAATTCTTAGCTAAAAGACCACTCGCCTCACTCGGCGCGGCTATGACAGGCATGGAGTACGCACAGGGAGCAAAACGTTTCTCGAACGTTACCCAGGCTAACCGAGCAAACCCATTTAGACCACCCTCCGTAGGCTAGAGGAAATCCCATGAAATTTATGTGGCTAGAGGCTCTTGTCAAAGAAGGAAGTATCCGTCCTGAAGCACGTGATGCCATCTACAAAGATTGCGGCGAAATCCTCAAACACGCCAATAAAATCCCACCACGGGAGGTAAGTTCACTCAAGGAGTGGTTTACTCGATACGGCACCCCGCTCTTACAAGCCGGTACTCTTGGTCTTGGTGCGTTGGCAACCTCCTCCGCAAAGAAGTGGAAGGCGAACAGAGATGAGCAAAATGCGATATCGGCAGATATTTCTGCTATGGCAAAAGCAATCGCCAATCACCCAGAGCTTTCCTTAAACAAAGAAAAAGCGACAGCCAGATTTAATGAGCTGATCCGTATTGCACCAACAGTCGCAAGAAACCCAGAGCTAGCCGTAAGGATAATAAAAGAGAAAATCCACAGCGGGTTTACCTCACTTGATGTTCAAAATCTGGCACTCATTCAAGCATCTTATACTCCAAATTTTTCAGATCAAAGAGCCCTCACGGAGAAAGTAAAGTCACTCTCGGAGAAGCGTGCCGGGGAGACAATGGCGGTTGCGGTCATGATGTGCAAAGAAGCACAGGCAGCAATCCCCCGAGGTGGGCTCAAGCCTAAAACCCTCGGCAGGGTTTTGGAAAACGCAGCTGTTTTGGCAGCAATCCCCGCCATATTGGGTGTAGGCGCTGGGGCTGTAAACGCCATTGCTTCGAAATTAAACAAGAAGGACCTTGAGAAAAAGTTAGAAAATTCTTTTGAGTCCGCCATGAAGCTTGGCGACCCCAGCAAGGATAGCTTCGTCTCTCAAAAAGAGAAGGCACGGCAGGCATTTCAGGTATTGGCACACTTCTCGCCACATATCGCCCTTCAACCCAACGCAGCCAGATCCTTTATGCAAAAGATGGTGGCGTACGATGAGGCAGGCGGGGTTCAGATCGAAGACATTAAAAGTATGAGTGATGTTGAGAAAAACTATAGGGGTTTTTCTTCGGGAACTTCCCCATTCTTCTCTGGACTCGCTTCTGGATCCCACGCTCTTGGTTTGGGAGAGGCCCTAAAATCATCCGTCTCTTCTCTCAGTAGGCCACTAAGTAAAGAGGTTGACATGATGGTGTCACAAGACCTTGGCCTGATTGATAACAATTAAGCAATAACTAAGAGAGAATCTGCTGTGGACAAGCTTCTAATATTTCCGGGACGGACCGAGCAGGGCGTGTTCAATTATGTTATTGACACAGAAAAGACCTACTTGGAGAAGACTGCCTGCGAATACCACCCCACGATCGCAGACTATATCCGCAACGCAAAACCAATCCCAGGAAAAATACAGATACTTCTCACAGCACTCGGTGCCGGAGAAATTTGGGGATGCTTTCTTGAGGGCGCCCCTATTTTGATGGGTGACGGGTCTGAGAAACCCATTGAACAGATTGAGAAGGGTGACTTAGTCTGGACCCATAAGAATAGGCCTAGGCAAGTTCTGCAGCCGATGGGGAGATACTACAGCGGGGTGCTTTATAATTTTGGTTTCCGTTCGTGGGGCACCGCCCTTGAGTGCACAGAGGAACATCCCATTTTTGGCGTAACCGAGGAAGATTTAAACGACGCTAGAAAGAAATACTATAAACAAAAGGAAAGTTACCAGGAGTTCATCTCCAAACTAGAGTACGGGTTTCGCCCCGCGAAAGACTGGTCAATTGGAGATTACGTCTGCGTACCGTTTCCCCAAGAAACTCTAACGAATAAAGAGTTATCTCAGCCAGGGTGGGATTACTTAATGGGATGGTATCTTGCCGAGGGCACTCTTGTAAAAAATTACGGAAAGCCCGGGCAACCTCTTAATAAAATCATTTGGACTCTTGGTGGGGATGAGGGTGACGTAGCGCAAAGGATAAAGAGCATTTGCGAGGGCGCTGGCCACAGCGTAAAAGTCGTAGAAGACTACGGAGATAAATCCTGTATTCGGGTAGAAACGCACTGGACAGACCTGGCTTCTGCTTGCGCGCAGCATCTTGGAACGGGGTCCAAAACAAAAAGGCTCTCTACGGATGTACTGGCGATGCCGAAACAGTGGCAATTAGAGTTTCTCTCTGCGTACCTTGACGGGGATGGGTGCCAGACTAAAGGGCGGGGCAGGTATCACGGCTCTTTAAGAAGTAGCACAACTTCCAAAAAACTTTCTATAGACCTATGCAAATTGGCGGCTAGGCTGGGGTACAGTGCAAGTTTTTTTAAGTGTAAGCAACACCACACGTCTAAATTTAGTGCAGGAAACACGATTTATGAGAACGGGTATGAGCGGGCATTGTCGCTAGAATTAAACGTTCCGTCCTTTGATAAAGTAGCGCCGCTGGTCCGATCCGGGCGTTCTTCGTACATTGACGTACATCGAGGATACATTTTAGTACCCATATCCTCAGTAGCTACTAAAGATTACGAGGGTAGCGTTTTTAATTTAGAGGTGGAGGAAGATAACTCTTACTGTGCTAACAGTTTCGCGGTCCATAACTGTAACGCGAATGGAGATTTCTTTCCCGAGTACGCGCTAGCACACGAAGGCAATGACTACGGTTACAAAACTTTTGAGTCGACTGCTAAAATTTATAAGCACCACGTTAATAAGGACCCCGCAGCGGCCTACGGCGACGTCGCTCTTTCCGTCTACAACCCTAAGTTTCGCCGCGTCGAGCTTATCGTCGTTCTGGATGTTAAAAAAGCCCCAGACATCGCACAGCGAATCGAAGCAGGAGAAAGCGTAGATTGGTCGATGGGATGTAAGGTCCCATACGATATTTGCAACCTTTGCGGCAACAAAGCCCCCACCCGTAAAGAGTACTGCGAACACCTTAAGTATTATATCGGACGGATCTACCCGCCGCTTGGTCGAGTAGCCTACGCTATCAATTCCATGCCGAAATTTTTTGATATCAGTTATGTGTTTATCGGGGCCGACCGTATAGCAAAATCCCACCTTAAGGTCGCATCCAAGGTCACCCACTTTCCTAGTTCCTCCTGGCTTGCAGAAAAGATGGCTGGAAATAAAGAAGCAACAATGGAGAAAGAGGTCCCAGCCGGTGATGGCGTCGCCCCGGTGAGTATGGCAACAGTTAAGGATCTGGCTGCAGCGATTACCGAGGTCAAGTCACATGAAAAGCCTATCCCAAAAGAAGTACTGAATACCCTGGCGCGTCATCCCATCTCAGAGGTCATGTCGACTCTCGCGATGCTAGGGATCCTACCAAAACCTCAGGAGTTTCAGAGGATCTATCTGGTACACAAAGGCCGACCAGACTTTGCAGATCAGCTCGATAGGGAAAATGTGGCGTTTGACCCCCTGTCTGTAGAGAGCCCCCTTGGGGAACACGAGCGGGAGCTTGGACTTAACTACAGGTCTTTTAACCCATACATCTCTAAGATGCTGTCGCCGTTCATAGAAGACCGCAGCTACATAGCCCCAGTCCTTGGTAGAAGAATCACTATCATTTTGGAAAAGAGGGCCTCATTTGAGGAAAAGCCTGTTAAACTTATAAAAGTTGCTGCAGACCAGGACAAGACTGACAAGAGAAAGCCCATCGGCATTATACCGATGCTTGCGATGGCTGCTGGTTTATATGCTGCATTTGCTAAACAGGCACCAAAAGAGTCCCTTAAAGGCATCGACAAGGTTCTCGCATCAGACCCCGCACTTGCTGCCGCGATCGGTCTTGGGCTTATGGCAACGTTTAATCCCCTTGTAAAACCCGGTGTTAAGGGTAATTATATTGATCGACCATATGTGAACCCAGACGCTAACGACGTCTTTTCTCGGATCGAAGCCATGAAACAAAAGCCGTACGTCAAGGTGGCCTCTATGGGGCCAGCTGCTAAGCGGCTTCTTTTAGGCATACCGCTTGCCTACATGGCATCAGGTGTACTGCAAAAGCACAGAGAGCTAAACCCCTACGACGAAGAAAGCCGGGTCAAGTCATTTATCCGGCGATACCCTGACGTCGTTAGCGGCGCCCTTGTTGCGGATGCAATGCTGTCAGCTAAAGGAAGAGGTACTCACGGAGTTATTAAAAAGGTGGCGCCCGTAGCGAAAAGCTATTTCGATAAGGGGGTCAGTGCTTTAAAATCTCTGGGAGCACATTCTAACTTTAAGACAGCGTCGGCCCATGAATACTTATCAAACGCCCTGATTTGGCCATTGGCTATGGGCGGCGGTAATATTCCTGGGAAAGTCGTCAGTGGTTTATTCGATCAAGCAGTGCTGGACGCTGGTTCAAAGCTTCTTGAGAGAAGAAAACAAAAGGGTAAGCAGCAGGTTTAACGTTTCACACCATTTTAGGAGAGTACATCATGCCAACGTTACAAGAACTGTTCGAAGAAGGCGAGTTTGGGGCGAGCACCAAGGTTGCAAGTGCGCAATCTGCTGACCTGAATGACATGGATCAGCTGGCTCTGTCCTTAGGTCTTTTAGGAGACGTAGGCTCCGAAAAGTTAGCCGAAGAAGATGAAAAAGAAGAAGAAGATGATGATGATGAGAAGGAAGGTGGCGAGAAAAAAGCATCTTTCGGCGGCGGACTGCACAGCTTACTGTTCCCAGACAGTCCTGTGGGCGCTCACGAAAAAACTGCAGCTGAAAAACTTGCTGCGGAAGAAGAGTCACTTGGTGCAGCAACCTATGACATGTTCTCTTCTGCAATTGATAGTTTTGTAGAAAAAATGGCAATGGAAGCACTGGCCGGAAACCCTCACGGCGATTCTCAGGCGGTAAACCATTTGCCCAACAACAAACCTGCTGATGCTTCACAAGCCATCAACACCGACCCAACCATCACCGATGAGGTGAAGGCTACCAACGACAAACGCACTGTTGGCCATTATGAGCAAAAAACTGCAGCCGCTCTGGCGTTCCAGAAGCAGCTCTTGCTTGCTCAGCTGAACGGATAAGGTTCGTCAGAGGCTGGAAGTTTTCGTGGGTACGGAAGATCTGAAACATATTTTTAAATCTCAAGGAGATGTCATGAAGGCACAAGATTTGACCCCAGAGCAACGCCAACTGTTGGCAACTGACTTCGGCGAGTTTGATAAAATTGCGGCAGAGCAAGTTAAATTTGCCGGAGACCTGTATGCTGCCGGCCAGAGCTTGGCTGATCAAGCAGCTGACGCTATGGAGAAAGCAGCTGCAGAGGCTGCCGAAAAAGAGAAAGAGGATGATGAGGAAGAGGATGGTGAGAAAACCGCCGCTGCCCGAGACAACGGTAATATCGTGGCCGAGGGTTTTATCGACAAGCTCGCCTCTTTGGGCTCCGAGCGTTACAACGATCCGATGGCGTACTTTCGTCCATTGATGGAAGAGAAAGTAGCTCAGGCCGGCGCTCGTGCGGCTGTGGCAAAGTTCCGCTCCGCCCTGACAGGCGCTGCTGAAAAGGCCATGGGAAAAGCGAAAGATGTTGGGTCAAAGGCAAAAGATCTTGGATCTAAAGCAAAAGGCTCCTTTGTCGACTACCATAAAGGCATCGGTGAGCATTTCCGCCGAGCAGCCCAAGGAACCGAGTCAACAACGGGAATGAAGGCAAATAAAGCACTGGCTGGTATGACTGGCAAAGAACGCGCAGCGGAGGCAGCGAAAGGTGTTGGTAAATTAGCACCGCACGCAGCAGGCATCGGCGCACTAGGATACCTGGCCACACGCAAGAAAAAAGAATCCTAATCTTTTGAGGGGCGGGACCACTCGCCCCTCTTTCCTAGGAGACACCATGGCAAAAGACATTTCCAGGTTGCTTGAAGAAGCTGACCAGATCATAGTTGGAAGATCTACTTCTGTTAAAGAAGCCTCCAAAGCAGAAGAAGACGACGTTTTCAAACTCGCAGAGCTTGTAAGACGTGGGCCACAAGAAACCAAACAAGCATCCACTCACCAGGAAGAGGAAGAAGACTTTCCCTTCACCCTTCGTGAGAAGATTGCTCATGCCGCAGCTATTATGGACACGTGGAGAAACCTCCCCGTTTTAGCCAAAATTGCTGAATTTGAGAAAAAAGCAAGAGACGAAGGTCACTCTGATGAAGAGATTCAGCAATTTTTTGAAAAGAACGCATCGTCTTTTCAAATCAAAAGCATCCTCCAGGAGTGATTCTCTTTATGGAACGTGGTCTTGAAAAGACAGCGATACGGCAATACCTTCGCGGTATTCTTGGTAGCGCTCGTTCCAAAGATGCCAGAAGGGGTGCCGGAGTTGTTCTAAAAAAAGTTATAAAAGAGCCGGTAGAGGGAATCGTCCGGCCCGAAGCGGCACCGGGATGGTTTTCTAAAACAGTCCCAGGTGAGAAGTTTCCTTCAAAGGTGTGGCACGGATATAAAAGAGAGGGTACGCAGGGCACAGACTCTCTTTTGATGTTTTTACCCTCCATGGCTGCTGAAAAAGCACTCGGTAAGAATAAGGTCAGGGAGGCCTTCTGGAAGTATGTACACTCTCCAGCTTTAAAGGCCGATACAGCATCCGGGCATGCCATTGGTAAGGTACCTGGTCTTAAAGGTCTCTTCACGGTTAAGGAGAAAATTCCCTGGGGTCATCCAAAAAAGAACCTGTATAAAGAGGTCGAGAGACCTTCAGCACTTGCCCCTCTTGTCAAGGTTAGAAACATTGCAGCACCTATCCTTGTGGGTACTGGAATTGAGCGCGGTATCAGCAAGCTTCGTGAACACAATAAAAATAAAGGAAACGAATCCATGGATCGTGACCTTCGAGAAAAAGTTGCTTCAACAATGCTTCGTCTCAATCATGAGAATAAAGAGCATACGAAGCGGGCTCATGCCTTAAGGTTTATCTTTAAAAAAGCCGAAGTGGGTATTGAGCAGGTGCCGCAGACATTTGAGGAGCTAGAGCAAAAAATAGCATCCCTCATGACCCAAGATCTTGTGGTGTTAGAAAAGGCATTGGAATTAGCTGGAGGGCAATTGAAGCTCGGTGAGCTGGACTCGACAAGAGATTCCACGTCAGCGGCTTCGGCCACAGAAAAATTTCAAGCCGCAATTCTCGGAGACGAAACTTAAACTAAGAGGAGTGTGAGCAATGACAACAGTTATGTATCGGACGGTACCTGTCGCTGAAGATCTGACCACTGAAGAGAAACGTCTTCAGATTCTTCGCGGCATGGAAAAAGCGCACCGCGTAGACAAAGCCTACGCTACTGGCGCTGTCTTTGAAATGGGCGAATGGGCAGTTTTGAACGCTGATGGTAAATGTGAGCGCGCCGGCGCAACCCCCGCGGTTTGCTACCTGGTGTTCTCGGGAACTGACCGGTATGACTCTAAAGCTACCGGCCAAATCACCATCATCATGGCAACACAGCTTGTTGTTAAAACCAACAAGTACGACGCCGCAGCTACCTATGCTGTCAATGATCTGCTGACTGTAAAAGACCTCGGTGCCGGCGAGTCCTATGTGACTCTTCACACCGCTGGTGAAGTTGCAGTTGCCAAAGTCGTTGAAGTTGGTACGGACTACCTGGTTTATGAAACCATGTCTCCTGTAGCAATCGGCTAATTTTGTCTGGACCTGAACCTAGCCCGGACCGGAACCCATTCATTTTTTTTCAAGGAGAAGATTCAATGAATCATGAAGGATTAGACGCCCAGACATTTAACAACATCTTCATCGAGCGCCTGGACACAGTGGACGGCCTCCAGAAGATGGCAGCCGCCGGTGCGGCGTTTGTACGTAGCAAAATCCGGGAAATTGGTTTTGCTCGCCGCATTCTGCCACCTGAGTCAGTAACTCGTGCTGACCTGACCCGTGCCGTTGACCACGACACCTTGGTGAAAATCGTGGACATCGAGCATGAGTCCAAGGCGAAAGCTGTTAACTTTGCCAGTGAAGCGGATGAGCGCTACATCATGGGCAAACGCTATCAGTTGCCTTTTTTCAAAATCGAGTCCGAGAAATTCATCAAGTCTGAAGCAGAGTTGATGGCTTATGACTATCCCGTCACAAAAGTCATCGAAGAAAACTCTGTAAAAGACATTCAGCGCATCGAAGACGTTAAGTTCATCGAGTACGCTGAGGCTGCCGTTGCTATCACCGGAAAGCGCATTGTGTCTGCTGCTACCGCAGTTGACCGCAAGGAAATCAATTCCTTGTTCAAGATGATTGATTACGATCAATTGTCCGTTGGCTGCGTTCTGCTGAACTCCGTGGATTATGATGACTGGATGATCCAGCCAGCCACCGAGATCGGCTCCCCGTTGGCATCTGAAATTACGGTTGAGGGTTACAAGTACCAAACCCTGATGAACCGTAAGCTCGTTGTAACCAACAAGCACGACATCGTTCTTCCTGGTGAGGCATGGGCCTTTACGGAACCAGCATACCTGGGTAACAACTTCATCCTGAACGACATGAAGTTCTGGATCAAAAAAGAAGCTGACCTGGTTATGTGGAAAACCTGGGAATACCTGGCCCTTGGCTTTGGTAACATCAAGTCTATCGCTAAGATCGAACTTGACGTACCGAACCCAATTCCTGCCCAAGTTAGCGTTTAATTTCCTTGTTCATTGGAGGGATGACGGTTAATAATATAGCCGTCATCCCTTTCTTATTAGGAGAAACATTCATGTTAAATACACAAACCCGTTACCGCGTTATTAACACCACAAAAAAGCCACCACGTATAAACGCACAAGGTGTGGATGAACGTCATATCTCTGAAAAAAACGGCCACAGCATCCAGTGGCGTGACAAAAATGACCAGGTTCGTCTTTTAAGCCCAGACAAATTCTTATTGGTATCGGAATTGCCAGAGGGACTTCTCCGGATGCACCAAGAGGGTCTGGTAAGGATTGAGCAGATCAAGGACGTATCTGACCTCATGAAGGCACACACAGAAACCGGCAAGAGAACAACACGCCGTGGGCTAAATAAGAAAGAAAATGTTGCTGCCGCACCATCTTCGGGAGCAGTAGCCGGTACAGCATCCTCTGAGCCCACACCGCCGAGAACGAAACGTCAGGCTAAGGCCGTGGAAATGGGCAAGGACGACTACTCAAAACGTGTTACAATGGACGGAGAGCCAGGAACAAACCCAGATGGCACCCCAAACTTTGTGGTAACCGCACCATCTGCAGAGACAAGGAAGAAAAACAAAGAGGTGAAGGACACTTCTTTTCTAGAGGGATGACATGGTAGCCCAAAACCCCGAGGCGACACGGCGCATGGAGAAGGCGAAGAGATATCTTCGCCTTTTCATGCTTGATACCCCACAACTTAACAGGCTGATACGAAAAGAAGAGTCAGACGACACCTTGTTTGACTTTGCTATAGAGATGACCCTGTCTGATTGGAATTCAACGACGCCAGTTCTGGGCACTGTCGACATTGGTAACTTCCCAAGCCTTTACCTACTTATGCACGGGGCCGCGATACAGCTTCTCAAAAGCCAGGGGCTCTACCAGGCCAGAAATGAGCTGAATTATTCAGCCGGCGGCTCAAGTTTCCTTCGCGCAAACAAATCAAACTATTACATGCAATGGATGACAAACTTCGCCAGCGAATACGAAACGAAAAAAAGAAACCTTAAAATGCAGCAAAACATAAATCGAGGGTGGGGCGGGCTACAGTCTGAATATGATCGGATTGGGTACGCGTGGTGATGGATAACTTCTGGGAAGGCTTCTTCAAAAGAGCCTCTGAAAAAGAAGAGGAAAAAGAGCAAGAGCAGGGAACTCTGCCCTTGCCACGTACTATCAGCAATGCGGGCCCACGACTTGATGCGATTACCGAAGAGAGTGACCGCAGTAAATTCCCCACATTTAGAGGGTAATGGTGGCAGGTAAGCTTAAAAACATCAAGATCAACATACCTGAGGTTGTTGTACTTAGCACACAACCTGCTCAGGTTCTTGTGCATTGGTCTATCGAAAAGACCGCTCAGGATCTTAGGAATTTTAGGTTTTTCATCGAACGCGGAGAGAGCCCTACCGAATTCCAACTTCTTACTCCTATGACCCCGGCTGCGGGTATACGCTCCAATATGATTCTTGAGTATGTGGACTCCACGGCAAATTTGATCGACCTCCACAAAGTCTATTATTACCGTGTTCGTGGTGTTGAGTTCGTCGGAAATCAGGAGGTACAAAGCTTTTATAGCGACGCTGCCACCTGGGATGGAAACCTCGACCTGGTCGGGCTTTATATTGTGGAAGAGCACCTTTTTTTCCACAGATATGTTGCTGGCGTCCCTGTTATGATTTTTAAAAAAAGAAGGGATGGCGCCCAATGCCCAGACTGCTGGGATGACGTCCTCCACAGGGTAACAAAGAGTAACTGCACTACCTGCTACGGTACTGGGAAGCTTGCTGGGTTTTATCCACCCTACGAGGCATGGATGAACTTCGAGCCGGACCCTAAAGCGGTATCGGTAGCGGAGTGGGGTCAGCGACAAACATCTCAAACGGATATCCAGTTTACAAACTACCCACTTCTTACAGATGGCGATATCATTGTAGAATTAAAGCCTAACAAAATTTGGAAAGTATCCAATGTGCGGTATCCGGAGAAAAACCGTACAACTATCCTTCAGATCGCCAGATTGGATGCGGTATACCAATCTGATGTAGAGTACAAAGTACCGATACTAGAAGATCGAAGAAGATCCCTACTCGCAGAGCTAGACCTAAGGGATAAAGAAAGGGAGTTTTAAATGAAAGGTTTTTGGAGTGGCTTTGAAAAGAGGGCGGTCTCCCTTACTGGTATGAAGTCGGGTCTTCGTTCCGGTAAGCGAAATTTTTCCTCTTTTGGTAAGATAACATCCAGCTCCCCAAAGTCTGGGATTGTGGAGGCGCCACGATCCGTACCTCCTCCGCTACCTACCCCAGTCCCGATAAGCACTGAGCACAATTTGGCACCTAGGCCGGAAGTACGTCTGCCAAAAACTAACGTGCCTAAACCACCTAAGAAGTCTGGGAGGGGGGTATCCTCAACAAACATATGATGAACAAAGAAACTATTTTAAAAAACACGTCATCGTCTAAAATATACAAATCCTTTCAGGATGCTATACGGGATGTTACGTCCGACATGGAGTCCATTCATTTTAAAATAACTGCTAAACTTAAAAAGAAGGTAGCCGATGAGCATACTAAGCGAAAGCGGCAGCTTGCAGCCTCTCTCTCACACTTCAATAAAGGATAGGAGAGAGATCCCAAATATAGCTGTTTTTCTTAAGAGAACTGGGCTAGAATTTTTACAGATCATTTTTGGGTCAAGAGCAGAGGGGTGCTTTAAATATCACTCTGACATCACCCAATCGGAAATACAAATCAGTGATATTCATGCTGTCGATCTTACCGCAGTCGGAACTCGTCCGGCGATCATTGCAGTAAGAGGACCACTTAGCTGGCAAGGACAAGGACTTGGCGGAGGAGCGGTCGAAGGCAGAGACATCAAAACCGGAAATACAACCTTCAACGACCTGCTAACCGGATCAGTGGCTTTCTCTTGCATTAGCCGAGAAGGAATCGAAGCAGAACAGATTGCACACGTTGTGTTCAATTCGTTTAAATTCTTCAGACCAATCCTTCAAAAGTACGGATTCTACTCCATAAAAAGCCTAAACATCGGTGCAGAATCGTTGATCGAACAAGAGGGGTCTGACGACAAGACCACGGTTGTTCCTGTGTACATAACCGCACAGATTCAAGACAGGTGGGCTCTTTCAGAAAAGACCTCAAGGGTACTTCAGAAAATTATCATCGATCACATGTGCAACGTTTAAGGAGTTATGAGTCATGGCATACCGTAAACCCGGAGTTACCGTTACCCAAGAGTTTGCGAACATCGTTCCTGCACTGGCTGCGTTCGCCCTCCCCTCTGTTGTGGTTGGCCCTGCGTACCAACTGGTCGATAACGACCTCCTTGGAACATACAGTGGATCTACCCAATCTTACGCTTACGCAAGTTTAATGGGAGGAGCCGCTGTTGACCTGGAAGAGATGCCAGAAGACGAGGCGTTCCCCGCCACAAAAAAACCAGTAAGCGTTAAACTTGTTGACGCAGAGGTTGAGATTCTTCCTGAGCAGACAGACGGCTCTGTGGTAGGTGATGTTCTGACAGATCTTACTGCAAGTCAGTTTGATGATGTACAGGCCGGTGATATCGTCGT
>LAHR01000392.1_pt1 | contig 19106 bp, 18 predicted proteins | sample 329641 | NCBI WGS metagenome assembly LAHR01 (sample SAMN03275701, study PRJNA271635) | activated sludge metagenome | isolation source: Sample C-3 Sludge from acetogenic chamber (third chamber) of Anaerobic...
ATGGCCATCAACTACGGCGGCCTGGTCAACATTGCCAACGCCACCCTGCCGAAAATGAAGGCGCGGGGACGCGGCGATTTCGTCAGCTTTGCCTCGATGGCCGGCCTGATCCCGACCCTGCTGACCGGCGCCTACTCCGCCTCCAAGGCCGCCGTGGTGTTCTACAACGAGACCCTCTACCACGAGAACCTCGGCAACGGCATCCGCTTCGCCAGCGTCTGCCCGCCGGCGGTGGCCACGCCGCTGCTGGAGCAGGGCAAGAGCGCCTGGCCGAAGATGCTCGATTCCGAAGGCGACCCGATCACCCCGCAAACGGTGCTCGATGCCATCGAGGCAGCCCTCGCCAAGGGCCAGTTCCTCGTCTTCCCGACCGGTCGCGCCAAAATCGGCGCCGTCATGCGCCGGCTGATACCCGGTGCGGTCTGGAAACAGGTGCACAAGGTCGAAGGCTGGTAAACCCGCCGTTCACCCCTTGCGGCCACTGGCCGCACGGCGTATCGTCAGGGCCCTGTCGCAGCAGTCAAGCCGGGCCCATGACGACACCCCTCCTGCAAGCGCGCTACCTCAACCTTGCCACCTTCCGCAAAAGCGGCAAGGTCGTGGAAACCCCCATCTGGTTTGCCCCCGACGGCGACTGGCTGTACGCCTTTTCCAGCGGCGAGGCCGGCAAGGTCAAGCGCCTGCGCAACAGCCCGCGGGCACGGATTGCCCCCTGCACCGTGACCGGCGGCCTGCTCGGCGCCTGGACTGACACCGAGGCCTTCGTGTTGCAGGATGCCGCAGCCATCCAGCGGGCCCGGGATGCGCTGAAACGCCGCTACGGCTGGCAAATGCTGCTGCTGGATGCCGGCGCCCGCCTGGGTGGCCGCATCCACCGGCGTGCCTGGCTGGCCATCCGCAACCCCCTGCCCCACTGACCGGCACCCGCATGCCCAGCAAGGACCCCGTCATGACCCGCCACCCCGCCCCGCAGACCGGCCGCAGCAACCTGCTGTTCCTCGTGGCGGCCGCCCTGATTGTCATCGCGACCGGCGCGGTACTGATCTACCAGTCCCGGGAACCTGCGGTCGTGCCCTTCGAGGTGGCCGATACCCGCGGCACGGTGGAACGCAGCGAACCGCCGCCGGCGGAACCCGTGCCCGAAGCAGCCCCGCCGCAGGCCGTGGCCGCCGCCACCAAGCCGGAGCCCTTGCCCGCACTGGATGCCAGCGACGGCGAAATCCGCCAGCGCCTGCTCGCTCTGTCAGAACCCGGCCTGCAGCACCTGCTGGGCAGTGAGGCTCTGCTGCGCAAGTTCGTGGTACTGGTCGACAACATCGCCCGCGGCAAGATTGCACCGCGCTACAACCCGGTACAGGCACCGTCCGGCACCTTCACCACGGTCAGCGACGGCAGCGTGCTGCGGGCCGACCCGGCCGGCTTCACCCGCTACGACGGCCATGCCCGGGCGCTGTTGGCCATCGACGCCAAGGCACTGGTCGCCCTCTACTGGCGCTACTACCCGCTGCTGCAACAGGCCTATGTCGACCTCGGCTACCCGCGCGCGCAGTTCCACCCGCGCATGCTGGCCGCCCTCGATGTGTTGATCGCCGCCCCGCTGCTGCCGGCCGATGCCGAACTGGTACAACCCAAGGTGCTGTACCAGTATGCCGACCCACGGCTGGAAGCGCTGCCGGCCGCCCAGAAGCAGCTGATGCGCATGGGGCCGGACAACCAGGCCCGCGTCCAGCAGTACCTGCACACCCTGCGCACCCTGCTCGCACAGCAGTAGGCGCCCACCCGTCCCCTGCAAGGAAACCGCCATGGCCTCGCGTTTTGAATTCAGCCACGACGCCGATACCGTCTACAGCCTGCTCACCGAGCCGCAGTTCCTGGTGGACCGCAGCCTGGCCCTGGGCGAGCTCAGTGCCGACTGCGAAGTGGAAGAGGACGACGACTCCGCCACCGTCAGCATGACGCGCGAGGTCAAGCGCGACCTGCCGGCCTTCCTCGCCAAGCTGTTCAACCCGGTACAGACCATGACGATGACCGAGGAATGGCAACGCGACGGCGACGGCTACAGCGGCCACTACCGCATCGAGGTGCAGGGCCAGCCGGTCACCATCGAGGCGGATTTCACGCTGAAACCGGCCAAAAAAGGCGCGGTGTACAGCATCGATTTCCGCTGCAAGGCGCGCATCCCGCTGGTCGGCAAGAAAGTCGAGCAGTTCATCCTGGAACAGGCGGCCGACGGTGTGGCGAAGGAAATGGCCTACACCCGCAAGCACCTCGGCTAGGGGTCAGTCCGCGCCGTCATCGCTGCCGGTGTCCGGCAGCTGCGCCCGCAGTGCCGCCACCAGCGCATCGACCCGCGCCTCCTCCGCACGCGTCAGCACCACCGCCTCATCGGTGCCCTCGGGTAGCTCCTGGAAGCGTTCATCGTGGAACAGGCGGCCGTCGGCACGCCCGAGGTACTCGCGCGCCACGCGGGCGTTGCCCTCGGCAAAACGGGCATAAAAGGCACGCGCCTCCCCGTTGCGGAAACCGGTGAACGGCGTGTCGTCCCACTCGGCCGCCAGCTGCGCAGCCATCGCCGAGCACAGCGCCGTCTGGCGCCGTGCAGCCAGGTGCGTGCCACGCCGGGCCGGCAACTGGCGCTGGGCATACAGCAAGGCGGCCAGCACCTTGTTGCCCGGCGAGACATTGGCATCCTGTGCCGGCACGGCATCCAGGCGGGCCACATCCAGCCCGCAGGCCTGGCAGAAATCCGCCACCAGCCCGTCCGGGTGCAGCTGCTGGCGCTCGAACGGGCGCACGATGATGCGGTCGCGGCCAAAGGCCCCGGCCCACAGCGCCAGGCTGCTGTCGTACTGGTAGGCACCGAGTTTCTTGCCGATCGCTATCGAGTCGACATACGCGTGGAACCCCAGTGCCGAGCGCCCGCTCTTCACGGCCTGCACATAGCACGAACGCAGGTACAGGTCCTGCCGGCGCAGGTAGCAGACGATGCGGATGTCGCTGAAATGCGCCTTGATGTCATCGATCATGCGCTGCACATGCGGCAGCTGGCGGCGGAACGACCAGAACACCTCACCACTGACGATGACGCGCGGCAGCGGCGAGGCATCCGCTGCCTGCAGGAACCCTTCCCACACGGCAGCGCGCGCAATCTTGCCGTCACTGTGCTGCTGCAGGTCGCGTGCAAACAGCGAGTGGTTGCCACCGGCGGTTGCCCCCTTCAGCGGGTAGAACACGCCCTGCGCACGCAGGCGTTCGCGGTTGCCGGCCAAAAAGCGCTGGATGGTGGTGGTACCGGTCTTGTTGGTGCCGATGTGCAGGTGCAGGGTTTTCATGATGCGTCAGGCGACGACCCCGGCTTGCGCAGCATCAGTTCATCCAGCGTCAGGCGGTAACCCGGCAGGAACTCCTGCAGGAAATAGGCCACCTCGGGCAGATCGTCATAGGCCTGCAGGCGGTGCTCGATGTCCTTGCCTGCGCTGCTGAACTCCTGGTTGCCGGCGGCAATTTCGGCCTGGCACTTCAGGTAGGCCGCGATGGTGTCGGCCGCCTTGACCAGCTGGCGGTGGCCGGCCGGCAGGTTGTGCTCGATCATGTAGGCGGCGAAATCAGCGCGCAGGGCAGCCGGCAGCAGGTCGACCAGTTCCTGCTCGGCCTTGGCCTCGATCGACTTGTAGGCATCGCGGATGGCATCGGAGTGGTACTTCACCGGCGAGGGCAAATCGCCGGTGATGACTTCGCTGGCATCGTGGTAAAGCGCTGCGGCAGCCACCGCATTGGCATCGACGGTGCCACCGTAGAGGCGGTTGCGGATCAGCGCCAGGGCATGGGCGATGGTGGCCACCTCCCAGCTGTGCTCCATGACGTTTTCCTGCACGACATTGCGCTTCATCCCCCAGCGGATGACCCAGCGCAACTTGCTCAGGTATGCAAAAAAGGGACTGCTCACGCCCGAACCCCCGTTGTCGGCCCGAGCGGCCATTATGGTCTATAGTGGATGCCGCCGGAATAAGAATAACAGGGGGATCACCATGGGGACATCTGCCCCGAACCAGGCCCGCAGCCTGCTGTGGGGCCTCGGGCTGGCCTGCAGTACCGGCTGGGCAGGTGCCGGCCAACCCTGGGATGACGGCGCCGTCCCCGACGTACTCACCGTCACCCGCCTGCGCCAGGGTGCCGCCGATGCCCCGGCCAGCGTCACCGTACTCGACCGCGAATTCATCCGCAGCACCGGCGTGCGCACCATCCCCGAGGTGCTGCGCTTCGTGCCCGGCATGTCGGTCGGCAGCCGCGACGGCTACAACCATGTGGTGAGCTACCACGGCACCAACTTCATCGACAGCCGGCGCATGCAGGTGCTGGTCGACGGCCGCTCGGTGTATTCCACCGGTCTGGCCAATGTCAACTGGATGGACCTCCCGCTGGCACTGGAAGACATCGAGCGCATCGAGGTGACGCGCGGCCCCAGCGCCTCCACCTACGGTGCCAATGCCTTCCTCGGCGTCATCAACATCATTACCCGCCATCCGCAGGATGCTGCCGGCCTGGCCATCGCCAGCCGCCACGGGGAAGGCAATGTCGAGGACTACCAGCTGCGCCATGGCGGCGGCTCCGACACCGTGCAATGGCGCGCCACCCTCGCCAGCCGGCACGACGACGGCTTCCACCGCAAAGAAGACGGCATCACGCCACGCCGCGACAGCACCGACCAGTGGTTCGCCAATGCCCGGCTCACCCTCACGCCGCGTGCCGACTGGTCGATCGACCTGCAGGGCGGCTACAAGCACGGCGGCTACACCGAGGACCTGTTCGACGATTCGATGGCCAGCTACCCGGATTTCGATACCCGCATGCAGTTCCTGTCCGCCACGCTGGAAAAAACCTTCAGCGCACAGCATGCGCTGCGCACCCAGGTGTATTACCAGAAGGAACGCATCGAGCAGGACTGGATTTCCTGCATGCCGCCGATCCTGCTCAGCGACAACCTCGGCGCGCTGTACCGCAGCAACCCTGGCTACACCGAAGCTTTCCTCGACGGCGACAACCCCATCGGCAGCGGCGGCAGTGCTGCCGATGATGCGCTGGCACTGGCCGTACTCACCGAATACTTCACTCTCGGCGGTGATGCCGCCGCCCCGCGCTGCGGGCAGGCCAACCAGGACACCACGCAGGCGCGCTACCACCTGGAAGTGCAGGACACCCTGGCCTTGTCCGACACCCTGCGCCTGGTCACCGGCGCCAGCCTGCGCCGTGACATCCAGGACTCCGAAACCTACCTCGCCGGCAAGGTGGCCGAAGACAGTGCGCAGCTGTTTGCCCACATCGAATACCGCTTTGCCGAACACTGGCTGCTGAACCTGGGCGGGCTGTACGAAGACGAGGAGAGTGCCGACAACACCTTCGCCCCGCGTGCTGCCCTCAACTGGCAGTTCATGCCGGGGCAGACCGTGCGCATCGCCTACTCGCAGGCATACCGCACCCCCGACATCTTCGAGAACGATGCCAACTGGTCCTATACCCTGCGCGGCCTGCACCTGGCACCCGACGGCAGCCACACGGCACGCTTCTTCCCCTCGGCGCAATCCCCGGGCGGGCTGGACAACGAGCGCATCGTGTCACAGGAGCTGGGCTACCTCGGCCACTTCCCGCAGCTGGGCCTGCAGGTCGACATCAAGCTGTTCCACGATCACCTGGACAAGCTGATCACGCAGGGGATGAGCCTGCAGAACTTCAGCCCCAACAACCAGGCATCCGTCACCCATGACGGCGTGGAAGCCACCTTGAGCTACCGGCCCTCGCGCAACCTGTACCTGCGGGCCACCTATGCCTACATCGATGCCGATACCGACATCTGGTCCTGGCGCGAGATCTCCTTCACCCCCGAACACGCCGCCAGCCTGTACGGCCTGCTGCGCCTGCCCGGGTCGTGGGATGTCTCGGCCACCTACTATTACAGCGACAACATCAACTTCAAGCATTTCAGCCGTGCCGATTTGCGCATCGCCAAGACCTTGCGCAGCGGCAGCACGGAATGCGAGCTGGCGGCCATCGTGCAGCACCGGCTCGATGACAATGGCGACATTTTCAACGACAACACCTACCAGGACGATACGCGCGTATCACTCCAGGCAGAATTGCGCTTCTGAAACCAGTAACGGACAGGGATGTGACAGGCTTGCAGCGCACCTTCAGGCAATGGCTCCGCCCGCTGGCATGGCTGACGGCGGGGCTGGCCATGCCCGCCGCCGGTGAACCGGTCAGCGTGATGATCGACTTGCTGGCCATCGGCAATACCGACAGCTACCAGCTGTTCCGGCAACGCATCGAGGCCACCCGCAGCGACTACCGCCACAACCTGCGCGTGCTCGATGCCCTGCCTGCCACGCTGGACGGCACGGCATCGCCCCGGCTGCTGGTCGTACTCGGCAACCGCGGCTTTGCCAGCCTGGGGCCCCTGCCAACGGGCTACGATGCCGTACTGGCCGTGCATGTCGATGCGGCCACCTTCCGCCAGCAGCAGGCCCGCTGGCCGACCGACGGGCCACCCCTCACGGCCTTGTTCAGCGGCGCACCGATGCAGCGGCAATGGCGCCTGGCGCAACTCACCCTGCCCACGGCCGTGCGCTGGACCGTGCCGCATGCCCCGGGCACGGAACCGCTGCTGGAGCCGCTGCTCGCCAGCGCCGCCGGCGGCCGTGCCCGCCTGCTGCCGCAGCCGCTGCCGGCCAGCGGCAACCCGGTGCCGGCATTGCAACCGGCGCTGCGTGACAGCGACGGCATCCTGGCGCTCGACGACCTGCAGGCCATCACCCCCGACAGCGTGCGCAGCATCCTGCTCACCAGCTACCGGCAGGGCCGCCCGGTGGTCGGCATGGATGCCGCCTACGTGCGTGCCGGCGTGCTGGCCAGCACCTACAGCAGCGTCGACCACTATGCCGCTGCTGCCGAGCGCATCGTCCGTGACTGGCTGGCCACCGGCCAGTTGCCGCCGCCGGCACACCCCGCCGGCTTCGCCGTCCTCATCAACCGGCAGGTAGCCCAGTCACTGGACCTCACGCTACCCGATGAAAAAACCCTCGCCGACACCCTGCGGCAACAGGAGGCCACGCCATGAAACGCTGGCATGACACCGGGATACGCACCCAGGCCATTGCCTTGGGCCTGATACCGGCGCTGCTGATCTTTGTGGCCCTGCTCGCGTATTTCGTGTCGCAGCGCATCACCGAGATCCGCACCGGCCTCGACGACAAGGGCACCCGCGTCGCACAGCAGGTTGCTGCGGCCAGCGAGTACACCCTGCTCACCGGCGATGTCATGCCGCTGCAGCCGCTGCTGCGCAATGCGCTGGACGAGGACATCATCGCCATCCAGGTGCTGGACACCGGTGACCGCCCGCTGGCGCATGTCGCCACCGGCCTGCGCCAGGTGCCCGGCTCGCGCTTTTTCAGCGCCCCGGTCCTGCAACCGATCCTCGACCCCGGGCGCGACACCGACCAGGCCCCGGAATTGCGGCCCATCGGCCAGGTGCTGGTCACGGTGTCCGACCAGGCCGCCCGCCAGCGGCAGCAGCACACCGTGCAGGTCGCCGCCGGCATCGGTGCTGCCGTACTGCTGTTTGCCGCCGTGCTGGCCTGGCTGATCGGGCGGCGCATCGTGCGGCCACTGGAAGCCGTCACGCGGACCGTGGCCAAGCTGCAGGCCGGTTACCTGGGCAGCCGCGTCGAAGCCGATGCCGACGGCGAAATCGGCACCCTGCAGCAGGGCATCAATGCCATGGCCGCCAGCATCGAGGAACAACAGCACACGCTCGCCGCCACCATCGCCGAGCTGGAAGCGGCCCGTTGCCAGGCCGAGGCGGCCAGCAATGCCAAGGGCGAATTCCTCGCCGTGATGAGCCACGAACTGCGCACGCCGATGAACGGCACGCTCGGCATGCTCGAACTGCTGAAAGGATCCCACCTCGACGGCAGCCAGAAGCAGCAGGTCGACATTGCCATCGAATCGACCCGCCACCTGCTCAGCGTGGTCGAGGACATCCTCGATTTCTCACGCATCGAACAAGGCAAGCTCGAACTCGAGCTGCATTACTTCCGCCTCGCCACCTTGCTGCAGCACTGTGCCGATTCCTTCGGCATGGCCTGTGCCCGCAAGGGCATCGACCTGCGGCTGGAGATCGACCCACCGCTGCGGCAAACCGCCATCTGCCAGGACGAAACCCGCCTGCGCCAGATCATCATCAACCTGCTCGGCAATGCCGTGAAATTCACCTCACAGGGCAGCATCACGCTGCAGGCCAGCCAACTGCAGCGTGACGGCAACCACCTGCACCTGGCGCTGTCGGTGCGCGACACCGGCATCGGCATCCCGCCGGAAAGCCTCGGCAGCATTTTCGAATCCTTCCAGCAGGCCGATCGCGGCATGGCCCGCCAGTTCGGCGGTTCCGGCCTGGGACTGGCGATCACGCGCCGCCTGTGCGACCTGATGGACGCCCGCATTACCGTCGACAGCACGCCGGGGGAAGGTTCGCTGTTTCGCATCGGCATGACGGCCAACTGCCGCGAGGAAGCCCCCGACCCGATCGGCACGCCGGAGGATGCGGCACTGGCACCGCTGCAGGGCTGCGTGATGGTGGTCGAGGACAACCAGGTCAACCAGTTCGTGATCGTCAACATGCTCAAGCGCTTCGGCCTGGAAGTGCTCACCGCCAACAACGGCATGGAAGCCCTGGTGCTGCTGCGCGACCAGCTGCCCGACCTGGTGCTGATGGACTGCCAGATGCCGGGCATGGACGGCTTTGAAACCACCCGCCAGATCCGCGCCATGGCCGACCCGCTGCGCGCCCGCGTCACCGTGGTGGCCCTCACCGCCAATGCCATGACCGCCGACCGCCAGCAATGCCTGGCCGCCGGCATGGACGACTACATCAGCAAGCCGGTCAGCCTGCGCCGCTTGCACCAGGCCATCGCCTACTGGTTGAATCGCAGTAACCCCCCGGCATGAACCCACAGGAGGACGCGTGATGGCACAGTCAGGACCGACGATCATTGCCAGCGGACAGGCCGGCGTCAGCCGCGGCGCACTCGATGCTGCCCTGGAAACCGACACCCCCTGCGGCGGCTGGTGCCCGCAGGGCCGCCGTGCCGAGGACGGCAGCGTGCCCGCGCAGTACCCGCTGGAAGAAACCGACAGTGCCGAGTACGGCGACAGCGTGCGGCAGAATGTCACCGGCAGCGACGCCACCCTGCTGCTGGTGTTCGGCGGCAGCGCCGGCTCGGCCGAACTGGCCGAACGCCTCTGCCACGCCCACAGCAAGCCGCTGCTGAAGATCGACGGGCGCAGCACCGATGTCGGCACGGGTGAGCAGCAGCTGTTTGATTTCCTGCGCAAGTACTCGGTGCACCGCCTGCACGTGACGGGCCCGTCACGCAGCGAATGCCCGCAGGGCTACGATTACGCCCACCGCCTGCTGCTGCGCCTGCTGCGGCGCTAGGCCGCTGCGGGCAGCCGACGCTCAGACCACCTCGGCCAGGTTGCCCTTGGTTTCCAGCCACTCCTTGCGGTCGGGCGCGCGCTTCTTCGCCAGCAGCATGTCCATCAGCTGATCGGTACCGTCGCCGGGCGTGAGCTGCAGCTGCACCAGGCGGCGGGTATCCGGGTCCATCACCGTCTCGCGCAACTGCAACGGGTTCATCTCGCCCAGGCCTTTGAAGCGCTGCACATTGGGCTTGCCGCGCTTTTTCTCGGCACTGATGCGGTCGAGGATGCCCTGTTTTTCCGCTTCGTCCAGCGCGTAGAACACCTCGTTGCCGATGTCGATGCGGTACAGCGGCGGCATCGAGACATAGACATGGCCGGCCGCCACCAGCGGCCGGAAGTGCCGCACGAACAGCGCACACAGCAAGGTGGCGATGTGCAGGCCATCGGAATCGGCATCGGCGAGGATGCACACCTTGTGGTAGCGCAGGCCGCTGAGGTCGTCCGAGGCCGGGTCGACGCCGAGCGCCACCGCGATGTTGTGCACTTCCTGCGAGGCGAGGATTTCCTGCGCATCGACTTCCCAGGTGTTCAGTATCTTGCCGCGCAGCGGCAGGATGGCCTGGAACTCGCGGTCACGCGCCTGCTTGGCCGAGCCGCCGGCCGAGTCACCCTCGACCAGGAACAGCTCGCCGCGCTCCGGCTCCTGCGTGCTGCAGTCGGCGAGCTTGCCGGGCAGCGCCGGGCCCTGCGTGATCTTCTTGCGCACCACCTGCTTGCTCGAGCGCAGGCGGCGCTGCGCACTGCTGATCACCATCGCCGCCAGGCGGTCGCCCTCGTCGGTGTGCTGGTTCAGCCACAGGCTGAAGGCATCCTTGGCGACACCGCCGACAAAGGCTGCACTCTCGCGCGAGCTCAGGCGTTCCTTGGTCTGGCCGGAAAATTGCGGGTCCTGCAGCTTGGCCGACAGCACATAGCAGCAGCGGTCCCACAGGTCGTCGGGGGTGATCTTCACGCCGCGCGGCAGCAGGTTGCGGAACTCGCAGTACTCGCGCATGGCATCGGTGAGCCCGGTGCGCAGGCCGTTCACATGGGTGCCGCCCTGGGCGGTCGGGATCAGGTTCACATAGCTTTCCGTGACCAGTTCGCCGCCATCGGGCATCCACTGCACGGCCCAGTCCACGGCCTCGGTGGGCGCGCTGAATGCGCCGACGAACGGCTCGGCCGGCAGCGTGTCGTATTCGCGCGTGGCACTGCTGAGGTAATCGCGCAGGCCGTCCTGGTAGCACCACTCCAGGGTTTCCTTGCCGGCTTCGTCGGTGAAGCTCACGGTGAGCCCCGGGCACAGCACTGCCTTGGCCTGCAGCACATGCTTCAGGCGCGGCACGGACACCTTCGGCGAATCGAAATACTTCGGGTTGGGCTGGAAGGTCACCGTGGTGCCGGTCTGGCGCTTCGGCACCGTGCCGATCACCTCCAGGGCACTGACCTTCTCGCCGTCGGCAAAGGCCATCTGGTAGACCTGCCCGTCACGCCGCACTTCCACCGTGAGGAAGGCCGACAGCGCATTGACCACCGACACGCCCACCCCGTGCAGGCCGCCGGAGAACTGGTAGTTCTTGCCGGAGAACTTGCCGCCGGCGTGCAGGCGCGTGAGGATCAGCTCGACCCCCGGCACGCCTTCCTCGGGATGGATGTCCACCGGCATGCCACGGCCGTCGTCGGCCACCGACACCGCACCGTCCTCGTGCAGGGTGACATCGATGCGGCTGGCATGGCCGGCCAGCGCCTCGTCGACGCTGTTGTCGATGACTTCCTGCGCCAGGTGGTTGGGCCGGCTGGTGTCGGTGTACATGCCGGGGCGCTTGCGCACCGGGTCGAGGCCGGAGAGGACTTCGATGGCATCGGCGTTGTAACTGCTCATGCGTGATTTCCGTGGGGGTTGGCGGGGGGCTGGGCGCGCAGCCCGAAAAATCTTAAACCAAACGGCAGCCAGGCGTCGAAGCCGCTGAAGTGGTGATCACCACCGGGGATGACGACCTTCACCACGCCGGGCCAGGCGGCGAGCGCCTCGCGGCAATCGAGCGTGGCATCACCGGTCTGCACCGCCAGCAGCACCTGCTGCGGCGCACGGAACTGTGCCACCTGCCAGCCGAGCAGCAGCGCAGCATCGCCGTCGTCGATGCAGAAGCGCTCGCCGGTCTGCGCATGCACATGCTCACCAAGGTACTCCGGCAGGTAACGCTGCGGCCGCGCCAGCGGGTTCACCAGCCAGGCACGCAGGCCGTGCTGCTCGGCCAGCCAGGCGCAGTAGAAGCCGCCCATCGAACTGCCGATCAGCCCCACCGGGGCCGGCAATGCCGCCAGCGCCTGCTCGAGTGCAGCCATCGCCAGCGCCGGCTTGGGCGACAAGGCCGGCACCGCCAGCGGCAGTTGCGGGTGGTGTCGTGCGAGGTAGCGCTGCAGCTGCTGCACCTTGGCCGATGCCGGCGAGCTGATGAAGCCGTGCGCGTACAGCAGGGAACGGACCGGGGGCTGCATTCAGTAACCGTCGCTGTCGTGGTAGTGCGCGGGGAAATCGGCCAACGGCAGGCGCACCACGCCGCTGTCGAGGCGGCCATCCGGGTGCAGGGTCAGCCAGCGGTAGCCGGGTGCGCTGCGGTCGAGGCGGAAATGCGCCGAGCCCGGTGCAAACTGCACGCAGGTCGACGGTGAGGCCAGCAGGCGCAGGCCGCGCTCGGGGCGGTCGATTTCCTGGTGGATGTGGCCGCACAGCACGGCACGCACCGTCGGGTGCCGCGCCAGCACGGTCCAGAAACGCTCACCATCGCTGACCTGCTGGCGGTCCAGCCAGGCCGCGCCGCAGGAGGCCGGCGGATGGTGCAGCACCACCAGCACCGGCTCGTCATCGGCATCCTCCAGCGCCAGCTCGAGGTGGCGGTATTCGGCATCGCCCAGGGTGCCGCCCACTTCATGCGGCTGGCTGGAATCGAGCAGGATCACCCGCCAGCCACCGCCGCGCAGCGCGCGTGCCGCCGCCAGGCCGTCGCCGGCGACGGCCTGCAGGGCCGGGTTGTCATCGTGGTTGCCGGGCAGCCACACCGCCGGCCAGGGGGCCGCCTGCAGGTGCTGCGCGAGGCGCTGGTAGGCCGCCGCACTGCCGTCATCGGACAGGTCACCGGTCAGCAGGCAGGCGCTGGCCTGCGGGAAATCCGCCGCCGCCCGCGCCAGCACGGCACGGAAACTGGCATCGGTGGGCACCCCCAGCAGGCTGCTGCCGGGATCCGCGCACAGGTGCAGGTCGGTCAGCTGCAGCAGGGTCAGCGGCCGCGCGGTGCGTTCGGGCAATCCGGCCCAGTGCAGCAGCTCAGGCATCCAGGCCTTCCACCCGCACCGGTTGCAGGTCACGGCCGTGGCGACGGCACAGCAGCAGCCATTCGCCGAGGAAGGCATTCCAGCCCTGTTTTTCGTCGCGCTGGTGCATCGCCGGGTTGGGGTAATCGTAGGCCGGCAGCAGGCGGCGCACCCCCTGGCAGGCAATGACCTCGGCCACCTGCGCATCGTGGCAGGCATGCACCTGCAGCGCGAAGCCGGGCAACCACGGCGATTGCTGCGGGCACTGGCGGATGTCCAGCACGGTGGTGTACGGCGCCACCGCCGTCACCGTGATCCGGCCATGCAGCGGCTGCGCGCCACCGATCGCCCACGCCCGCACGGCACCGGCCTGCCGTGCCGGCAGCAGGGCCAGCAGGCGCCAGTAGTTGGTCTCGCAGCAGGCCAGCAGGCCGGCCAGGTCGACAGGGGTGCGGGCCAGCTTCATCGGCAGTATCCCCGGGGTTTCGGGCCAGTGTAGCAGAGCAGCACGGCGGCCCCGGCCGCGGTGCGGCTAACGAAATGGCCATCTAGCCGGCAACCCCTTTCTGTTAGACTTCGCGCCATTGCGCACCGCCCCCGTACGAGGATCCCGCCGTGGCCACCATGCATCCCCCACGCCGCCGCCTGCTGGGTACCGCCCTGTTGTGCCTGGCCGCCAGCCTGCCGGCCCAGGCCGATACCCTGGCCGACATCTACGAGCTCGCCACCCGCAACGACCCGCAGCTGAAAGTGGCCGAAGCCAGCTACCGCGCCGGGCGCGAGGCGCTGCCACTGGGCCGTGCCGGCCTGCTGCCCTCGGTGGTGGCCGAGGCCGAATACAGCGAATCCAACCAGGTGCGCAACACGCGCACGCCGGTCTCGCTGGGCGGCGGTTCGTTCCAGACCATGACCAACCGCGACTACGAAACCGAGCGCGATGCCTACAGCGTGACGCTGTCGCAGGCCCTGTTCGACCTGCCGGCCTGGTTCAGCTTCCGCCAGGGCAAGGAGCTCACCCGCCAGGCCGAGGCCGAGCTGGCCGCTGCCCAGCAGGACCTGATCGTGCGCAGCGCCGAGGCCTATTTCGATGTGCTGCGTGCGCAGGACAACCTCGCCTCGTCACGCGCGCAGGAGCTGGCCTTCCAGCGCCAGCTGGAGCAGACGCGGCAACGCTTTGAGGTGGGCCTGATCGCCATCACCGATGTGCACGAGGCGCAGGCCGCCTACGACTCGGCGGTGGTCACCCGCCTGTCCGACGAAGGCGCACTGGGCATCGCCTACGAGGGCCTCACGGTACTGACCGGCCAGCCACACCAGAACCTGTGGCTGCTGCGCGCGGATTTCCCCGTCACCCCGCCGGTGCCGGAAAACCGTGACGAGTGGGTGCAGTTCTCGCTCAACAACAATTACGCGCTGAAGTCGGCCTGGTATGCCGCACAGGCGGCGATGCAGGCCGCCAACGCCCGGAAGGCCGCCCACCTGCCCACCCTGCGTGGCGGTGTCAGCTATGTCAGCGAGGAAAACGACGGCACCATCGACGACAACTGGCTGCTGCGCAGCGACCCCTTCGACGACAAGACGCAGGGCGACACCGTGTTCCTCAAGCTGGAACTGCCGCTGTACAGCGGTGGTGCCATCAGCGCCCAGCGCCGGCAGGCCTACGAACGCTACAACCAGGCCGCCGAGTACCACACCAGCGTGCAGCGCAACACCATCCAGCAGGCCCGCTCGCTGCACCTGGCGGTGGTCACCGATGCGCAGCGCGTGAAGGCGCGCCAGCAGGCCATCGTCTCGGCGCAGAGCGCCCTCGATGCCACCCGCGCCGGCTATGAGGTGGGTACCCGCAACGTGGTCGATGTGGTGCAGGCCGAACGCCTGCTGCACCAGGCCATCCGCGACTACGCCAACACCCGCTACGACTATGTACTGAACCAGCTGCGCCTGAAGCAGCAGGCCGGCACGCTCAGCCCGCAGGACATCCTCGACCTGAACCACTGGCTGGCCGAACCGCCGGCCCCGACGCTCAGCGCGCAGTAAGGCAGCGTTCGATCACGCCCAGCTGGCATGCCACCGCCCCGCGGTTGGCCGCCAGCACGGCCAGCCCGGCTGCAGCGGCCCGTTCACGCCGCACGGCATCACCCAGCAAGCCCGCCACCGCCGCCGCCAGTGCCGCGGCATCATGCACCGTGGCCAGCGCCCCGGCGTCATCGAGCAGCTGGCTGATCGCCAGGAAATTGTGGCGGTACGGCCCGCTCAGCACCGGCACGCCCCAGGCCGCCGGCTCCAGCAGGTTGTGGCCGCCGACCGGCAGCAGGCTGCCGCCGACCAGTGCCGCATCGGCCACGCCGTAGAACAGCAACAACTCGCCCATGCTGTCGCCCAGGATCACCTGCGCGCCGTCATCCGGCACGCCGCCGCTGCTGCGGCGGTACAGCGTGAAACCGGCCTCGCGCACCTGCTGCGCCACGCGATCGAAACGCTCCGGGTGGCGCGGCACCAGCAGCAGGCGCAGGCCCGGCAACTGCTGCTGCAGGCGGCGCTGCGCCTCCAGCACGATGGCTTCCTCGCCCTCGTGCGTGCTGGCGGCAATCCACAGCGGCCGCCGGCCGTGGTCCGTCCATGCCGCACGCAACGCGGCCGCACGGTCACGCAGCGCCGCATCGAGGGTCAAGTCGAACTTCACGCTGCCGGTGACCTGCAGGCGCTCGCGCGGCAGGCCCAGCGCCACGAAGCGCTCGCCGTCGGCGGCGTTTTGCGCCGCCACCACCGCCAGCTGCTGCAGCATGCCGCGCGTGAGGCTGCCGACGCGTGCGTAACCGCGTGCGGACTGCTCCGACAGGCGCGCATTCGCCAGCACCACCGGCACACCGGCCGCGGCACAGGCGGCCAGTGTGTTGGGCCACAGCTCGGTTTCGAGGATCACCAGCAGGCGCGGCTGCACGCACGCGATGAAGCGCCGCAGCAGCCAGGGCAGGTCATACGGCAGGTAGCAATGGCTGACCGACTCACCGAGCAGGGCGCGCACGCGCTCCGAGCCGGTCGGCGTGGTCGAGGTCACCAGCACCGGCAACCCCGGCCGGGCCTGCTGCAGGGCGCGCACCAGCGGCACTGCGGCAATCGTCTCGCCCACCGACACGGCATGGAACCACACCACGCCGCGCGGCAGGCCGGCCGGCAGGCGCCCGAAACGCTCACCGATGCGCTGCCGGTAGCCCGGCGCCAGGCGCCCGCGCCACCACAGGCGCAGCAGCACCAGCGGCATCGCCAGCGTGAGGCAAACGGTATACAGCAGTCGCATGCGGTGTCCCCATCGGCATGGCGGGCCGGCAGTTTAGGAAGGCCCAAGGCTTGCCGCTATACTAGCAGGCCACCACGCCCTGCCAGCACCGGAATCCGCATGACAACAGCCGTCCAGACCGACATCGCCATCCTCGGCGGCGGCATTGCCGGCCTGTGGCTGCTGAACCGCCTGCGCCGTGCCGGTTATTCGGCCGTGCTGCTCACCGCTGGCGAGCTCGGCGCGGAACAGACCATCGCCTCGCAGGGCATGATCCACGGCGGCCTCAAGTACGCGCTGGCCGGCACCCTGTCGGGTGAATCGGAAGCCATCGCCGCGATGCCGGCACGCTGGAATGCCTGCCTGGCCGGCACAGGCGAGATCGACCTGTCCGCCGTGCAGGTGCTCAGCCGCGACTTTTACCTGTGGTCCAGCGGGCGGCTGGCCTCGCGGCTGACCTCGTTCTTCGCCAGCAAGTCGCTGCGCGGCCGCATCGAGCCGGTGGCACGCGGGCAGTTCCCCGCCGCACTGGCCAACCCGGCGTTTCGCGGCAGCGTCTACCGCCTGGTCGATGTGGTGCTGGATGTGCCCAGCCTGATGGACACGCTGGCCGCAGCGCACCGCGCGCACACCTACCGCATCGACCCACAGGCCCTGCGCTGGGACACCGACGGCCGCCGCATCACGGCGCTGCATGTTGGTGATACGGCCGTGCAGGCACGCCAGTATGTGTTCGCCGCCGGTGCCGGCAATGGCGGGATCCTGCAGGCCCTGGGCTGTGCCAGCCCGCGCATGCAGCGCCGCCCGCTGCACCAGGTGCTGGTGACGCACCCGCAGCTGCCCACCCTGTATGGCCACTGCACCGGCAGCGGCACCAAAGCCTCGCCGCGCCTGACCGTCTCCACCCACCGCCGCCGCGACGGCCAGCCGGTGTGGTACTTGGGCGGCGACCTCTCCACCGACGGCGTCCAGCGCAGCCGCGACGCACAAATCCGCACTGCCCAACAGGAACTCGCCGACATTTTCCCGTGGATGGATTGGGGCAGCGCACGCTGGGCCACCCTGCTGGTCGATCGCGCCGAACCGCTGCAACAGCAGCTGGTGAAACCCGACGAAGCCTTCGCCGCCCGCACCGATGCCTTCGACAATGCCATCGTCGCCTGGCCCACCAAGCTGACCCTGGCGCCGGACCTCGCCGACCGCGTGCAGGCCCTGCTGGCACCGGCCACCGGCGGCGACACCCCGGCCCTGCCGCTGCCGGCCCCCGGCATCGCCACCCCCTGCTGGGAGACCCTGCTGTGATGCACGCCCTGCACCGCCCGCTGGGCCGCAGCGGCCTCACGGTCAGCCCGCTGGGCCTGGGCACCGTCAAGCTCGGCCGCAACCAAGGCGTCAAATATCCGCAGGGTTTCGAACTGCCGGATGACCGCGCCGCCGCCCACCTGCTGGCCACCGCACGCGAACTCGGCATCAACCTGATCGACACCGCCCCGGCCTACGGCAGCAGCGAGGAACGCCTCGGCCAGTTGCTCGCCGGCCAGCGCCAGCACTGGGTGATCTGCAGCAAGGTGGGCGAGGAATTCGAGAACGGCCAATCGCGTTTTGATTTCTCGCCGGCACACACCCGCGCCAGCGTCGAACGCAGCCTGCAACGCCTGCGCACCGAGGCCATCGACATCGTGCTGGTGCATTCCTCCGGCGACGATGTCGCCATCCTGCGCGACAGCGGCGTGCTGGAGACCCTCGCGGACCTCAAACGCGAGGGCAAGATCCGCGCCATCGGCGCCTCCACCAAGACCGTCGACGGCGGCCTGCTGGCCGCGCAGTGCACCGACGCCGTGATGGTGACCTGGAACCCGCAGCACACCGCCGAAAAACCGGTGCTGGATGAATGCCTCGCGCAGCACTGCGGCGTACTGGTGAAAAAGGCGTTTGCCTCCGGCCACCTGAGCGGCCCGGATGCGGTACGGCAGAACCTGGCGTTTGTGTTTTCACACCCGGCGGTGAGCAGCGCCATCGTCGGCACTCTGAACCCGGATCACCTGCGGGCGAATGTGGAAGCGGCGGTGGCGGCCATCACCGGCTAGCGGATGGTGCCGGCGCTTGAGCCCGACTGCGGCCCGTGAGGGACATCGGCCTGCAGCGAATGACTGGGCGCCTAAACACTAAAAAATGGTGTACCCGAAAGGTGTGCCGCGCACCAACCTAGTATGAATATGCTGGCGCTCTACGACGATTTCGGTTTCATAAGCCCGAACCTCGATGTAGTCGTTTACCTCGGCCTTAGATACTTCATCCATAGGGTATACGCCGCAGACGAAGAAGCTGCGCTTCTCGAGACCATTTGTTGATGATCTCTTTTTGGCGTCAAAGACCTTATGAGCGTCAGACAGCATGTTATTTATGCACCGGCGCCAATCGGCATTTTGCTTCAATTCCAGAAACAGATACTCTTTGGTTGAAAAGCCCTTAAGTCGAAAGCCTACATCAATGGATATGTAGTTTTTGTCGCTGGCCCTACGGCCATCGATTTCGAACTCTTCCTCCATTACCCAATCTCCAACGTTGTCGTGCTCTGCCAACCAAGTTACGAACTCAATTTGCCACCACTTTTCCCAGCCAGTGATTTCCCAGTCGTAGATCCGATTCAGCGCCTTCTTAACGCCGGACATAGCGAAAAATTGATCGAGGTGTGCGGAGACATACTCGAAGTCATTTCGATACTTTGCATTGGACATGACGAACCACACTCCTCTCCATAGAGGCCTAACGTTTGATCTCAGATATCGGACCGCAAGGCCGTCGCGCCTGCAGCGAATGGCTAGCTGCCTGCGCACCGATTAATCAATCTTCCGGGGAAATGACTAGCTCTCTCCCGAATACCAAATCCCAGACGAAATCTTCCGTTAGTTCAGACTCATAATTGGCGCCTTTTTCATCCAGCCTCTCAATGTGGAAACGCTCCCATGCCGCCAAGTACTGAAGCGACGTCCCCCCTGTTTGA